>OLNJ01001715.1_pt1 | contig 10444 bp, 9 predicted proteins | sample 1672191 | NCBI WGS metagenome assembly OLNJ01 (sample SAMEA3136657, study PRJEB25190) | human gut metagenome | biome: human gut; feature: human-associated habitat; material: faeces | place: Austria | collected 2013 | reverse complement strand
ATAAAAATATATATTATAAAAAATTCTTTATTTTCTTTATGTTAAATATAGTAAAAATTAGTAAAAATTAGTAAAATATTATTGTAAATAATAATTACTATATGGTAATATAAAAGAAAGATTATATAAAATAAAATTTATAAAAAGAAAGGGTATAAAATATAGGGGAAAATATGATATTTATCAATGAAGAAAAAAGAATATTTAACTTAAGAACTGAAAATACTGAATATGTTTTTGGTTTAGATAATGAAAATTTAATTAGACATATTTACTGGGGAAATAAAATTAATAACGAAAATGATTTTGAAATGGATGTATTATGTGAAGTTTCAACAAATGACCCAGTATATGAAATAACACCAGAGGAATATCCTGTATTTGGGGGACTTAGATACAGTGAAAACTGTTTAAAAGTTACTTTTGATGATAAAACTAGAGACATTGTTTACAAATATGATGGATATGAAGTAGATGGTGATTTGTTAGTAATTAAACTTAAAGATGTTTACTATAACTTTACTATAAATTTAAATTACAAGGTTATGGAAAAATATGACTTAATAGAAAGATTTGTAACTATAACTAATGAAAGTGATCAATCTATCGTTATTGAAGAAATATATAGTGGACAACTACATATACCATATGAAAATTTAATATTTAGAAATACCCATGGTCATTGGGGTGCTGAACAGCAAATGTTTAAGCAAAATGTTTCTTATGGAAAAATAACTATAGAAAATAGAAAGGGAGTATCAGGACATAACAACAACCCATATTTTATACTAGATAAAAATGCCACAGAAACTAGTGGAGAAGTTTTCTATGGAGCACTTAGAATGAGTGGTAACTTTAAAGGCGTCATAGAACAAACTCCATATGGAGAAACTTTAGTGCAAATGGGGATAAATCCATATGATTTCCAATTTACATTAAATCCTAAAGAAAGCTTTACAACACCTCCTTTATTATGTGGATACACAGATAAAGGATTTGAGAAAATGAGTCATAACCTTCATAATTTTGCTAAGGAAAATCTACTTAGAGAAGGGCTTAGACCTGTTTTATACAATTCTTGGGAAGCTACAGAATTTAATGTAACTTGTGAAGAACAAATAAAATTAGCTAGAGAAGCTAAAAAAATAGGTACAGAATTATTTGTTGTAGATGATGGTTGGTTTGGACAAAGAAACTCTATACACAATGGTCTTGGAGACTGGTATGTAAATAAAGAAAAATTCCCGAAAGGATTAAATCCTTTGATAGAGGAAGTAAAATCACTAGGTATGAAATTTGGTATATGGGTAGAGCCTGAAATGGTAAATCCACTATCTAAGCTTTATATAGATAATCCAGACTGGATATATCATTTTAAAACTAGAGAAAGAACTACTTCAAGAGGACAATATGTACTAAATATTACTAAAAAAGAAGTAAAAGAATTTATTTACAATATGCTAGATAACTTATTATCTAATTATGATATTGACTATATAAAATGGGATGTTAATAGACCAATATGTGAAGGTGGAGCTACAAATTTAGGCGAAAATGAAAGAAAAATGGCCTTTGATCATATTCAAGCAGTCTATGATATAGTAAAAGAATTAAAGAAAAAACATAAAAATGTATTATTTGAAGCATGTGCTTCAGGTGGTGGAAGAATTGACTTAGGAATACTGGGAATATTTGATGATTTCTGGACAAGTGATAATACAGATGCTTATGATAGATTATTTATTCAGCATACATATTCTCATATATATCCAATAAAAGCCATGAGAGCTTGGGTTACAGATTGTCCAAATTTCTTATCACAAAGAAATATACCACTTAGATTTAGATTTCATTCTGCTATGATGGGAACACTTGGAATAGGTGGAAATATACTTAAGTGGAGCGATGAAGATATGAAACTTGCTAAAGATATGGTAGAAGAATATAAAAGTATTCGTGAAATAGTTCAAGAAGGGGATTTTTTTAGACTAGAAAATACATCAACAAATAATTATCATTTATTTGAATATACAAAAGACAATGAAGCTTTATTATTTGCATTTCTTCCTCAAACTCAAATTGGCCATAGACCAGTTAGAGTTAAGCTTAGAAACTTAGATGAAAATGCAATGTATGAATATAAAATAAATGATGAAGTAATAGTTAAATCAGGGGCTTATTTAATGAATTATGGTATAAATATACATTTAAGAGGAGATTATCAAAGTGAAATAATACGCTTTGATAGGAGGTAAATTAAATGGCTACAATTAAAGAAATAGCCGACTATGTTGGAGTATCTTCTGGAACTGTATCGAGAGTTTTAAATCATGATAGTACCATAAGTGTATCTGATGAAACAAAAATGAAAATATTTGATGCAGCAGAACAGTTACAATATAAAACTATCAAACAAAGAAAAAGTGAAAGCAAAGAAAAAATTACTAAGTTAAGAGTTGGTATTGTAGAAATGTACAATCACCAACAACAGTTACAAGATCCTTATTATCTTCTTCTTAGAAGTGTAGTTGATAGAGAATGTTTTGATAAAGGTATAGAAGTTGTCAATATATATAAAGGTGATGATGGATATAAATTTATTGGAGATGAAGAGTTAAACGGCATTATAAGTATAGGAAAATTTACAAAAGGTGAAGTAAATATGATGAGTAAAATAAGTGATAATATTGTATTTTTAGATTCATCACCTAATGATCATAAGTTTGATTCTGTAAAAATAAACTATAAACTGGCAATAAATGAAGCACTAGACTACTTAGTAAACTTAGGACATGAAGAAATTGGATATATAGGAAGCTTAAAAACTTTAGATGATTTTAAAGAAAACAATATTGATGTTAGATTTAAAATATATAAAGAGTATATGGAAAATAAAAACATCTATGATGAAGAAAATGTATTAAATACTGATGAAATGACTGCCATGTCAGGATATGAATCAGTAAAAGTATTTATAAAAACTTCTAAGAAAATGCCTACAGCATTCTTTGTAAGTACAGACACAATAGCAACAGGAGTCCTAAAAGCATTAGATGAAAATAATATAAAAGTTCCTGATGATATTAGTATAATAGGATTTAATGATTTAATAGCTTGTCAATATACTATACCTCCGCTTAGTACAATTAGAGTTCATATTGAGCACTTAGCCAGTGTATCAGTAGAACTTATAATTGAAAATATAAGTAAAGCTAGAGGGTATTGCAAAAAGATAGTAATACCAACTGAGCTAATAATAAGAAAAAGTACAAAAGAACCAAAGAGCAATGTAAAATAGGAAGTATTTTTTAATAGGATTTAAAGATTACAATTTTATAGTTGTAATCTTTTTTTGTGCAAAATAAAGTATTTAGTAATATTTACTAAATAAATAATAAATAAAAAATAAATGATTAGTAAATTTTTACTAAAATTGTGTTGCGAGAAACGTTTTCTTGTACTAATATTAAAATATAAATAAAAGAAATGGGGAGAAAAAAATGAATAAATTATCTTTTAGAGAAAAATACTCTTATGGAATAGGTGCGCTAGGTAAAGACTTAGCATATGCAATAGTATCATCTTATCTGATGATATATTTCACAGATGCAATTGGATTAAATCCAGCATTTGTTGGGGTACTATTTTTAGTAGCGAGAATGTGGGATGCATTCAACGATCCAATGATGGGAATGGTAGTAGACAACACTAGAAGTAAATGGGGGAAGTTTAGACCTTGGATTTTAATTGGAACAGTAGTAAATGCAGCAGTTATAGTATTTTTATTCAAAAAACCTAACTTAGAAGGTAATGCTTTATATGTTTATTATTCAGTAATGTACATATTATGGGGGATGACTTATACAATAATGGACATACCTTATTGGTCAATGATACCATCTCTATCAAGTGATAAAGAAGAAAGAGAAAAAATATCAGTTATACCAAGAATATTTGCCAGTTCAGCTTGGTTATTAATGGGTGCCTTTGGATTATCATTAATAGATAAATTAGGAAATGGTAATGAAATAAAAGGATATGAATTATTAGCAATTGGAGTAGCTGTAATTTTCGTAATAGCAACTTTAATAATAGTATTTAATGTTAAAGAACAAGTGGAAGTAAAAAATAACACAGAAAAAGTAAACTTTAAAGAGACTTTAAATATAATAAGAAAAAATGATCAATTAGTTGTATTTATAGGTATAGTTTTATTTATGAACTTAATAATGCAAATTATTGGTGGAGTATCACTTTATTATTTCAAATATGTAATAGGTAATGATAAATTAAATCAAGTATTCTATGCATTCTCAGGTTTAGCAGAAATAGGAGGATTAATGCTATTCCCTATATTAACTAAAAAAATAGGAAGACAAGATGTATTTAAAGTAGGGTCAGTTTTACCTATATTAGGATGCTCTATGTTATTGGTATTTGGAATAATAGCACCTAAAAATGCAGCATTTATAGCTGTTTCAGGTATAGTATTAAAATTAGGAACAGGAATGCTTCTTGGAGCAACAACAGTTATGCTAGCTGACGTTGTTGATTATGGACAATTTAAGCTTGGAACTAGAAATGAAAGTATAGTATTTTCTGTACAAACTTTATTAGTAAAAACTGCATCAGCAGTAAGTGGTTGGTTAGTAGGTGTTGGTTTATCTGTAGTAGGATATGTGCCAAATGCAACTCAAGGAGCATCAACAATATTTGGACTTAGAGTTTTAATGATAGGTTTACCAATGCTTTGTGCAATATTAATGTATGTAATTTATAAACAAAAATATAAAATAAATGGTAAGTTCCACGACATGATATTAAATGAACTTAAAAATAAAAAAGATAAAGAAGCTGTTATATAATTTATAAAAAAGGTTTCATACTCTTTAGATATGAAACCTTTTTAATTTTAATTATTGAGGAGGAGTAAGATGTATTTAGGAGTAGATTATTATCCAGAACACTGGGATGAAAATATGATAGATGAGGACTTAGATAATATAATTGAACTAGGTTCAAATGTAATAAGAATAGGTGAGTTTGCTTGGCACATGATGGAAAATGTGGAAGGTAATTATGATTTTTCATATTTCGATAGAGTAATAAAAAAAGCAAAAGAAAAAAACTTAAATGTAATATTTGGAACACCTACAGCTACAATGCCAGCATGGCTTGCAAAGAAATATCCAGAAGTATTATCAGAGGATGAAAATAATACAAAAAGAGTTTTTGGTGGAAGAAGACAATATTGTTTTAACAGCGAAAAATACATAGATTATTCAAAAAAAATAATAAGAAAATTAGCTGAACATTATAAAAATGAAGAAGGTATAGTGGCATGGCAAATAGATAATGAATTTGGCCATGAGGGAAGTGATTTATGTTATTGTGACAATTGTAAAAAAGCCTTTAGAAAATATTTAGCAAAAGAATATGACAATGATATAAACAAATTAAATGAAACTTGGGGAACAATATTTTGGTCGCAAACTTATAATAATTTTGATGAAATACCGCTACCAGCAAAAACTATAACAACTCACAATCCAAGCTTAAGAATGGAATGGGAAAGATTTAGATCAGTAAGTATAGAAAAATATGCAAAAATACAAGTTGACTTATTAAAAGAAATTTTAGGAGAAGACGCTGTAGTACTTCATGATTTTTCAGGGGGATTTTTCGATAAAAGTTATGATTTCTCAAAAGTTGCAAAACATATAGATGTGGTAGCTTATAATAACTACCCAGTTTGGGGAGGACAAGCTGAGCCAATACCACCACATGAGATAGCTTGTGGTCTTGATTTTATGAGAGGTGCTAAAAAACAAAACTTCTGGATAACAGAAGCCATAATGGGTGCTCAAGGTCATGATGTTATAGGATATCTTCCAAGACCAAGACAAGCAAAAATGTGGTCTTATCAAGGAATGGCCCATGGATGTAGCTCATTAATGTACTTTAGATATAGAGGAGCAACAAAGGGAGCAGAACAATATTGTTATGGAATAATAGATCAAGATAACACTAAAAGAAGAAAATTTTATGAAGTACAAAGTTTCTTCAATGAAATGAAAGAAAATGAAGAATTAATTAAATCAAAAGTAAATGCAAAAGTTGGTTTAATTTATGACTATGAATCAATGGCATCATTTAGAATACAAAGACAAAGTTTCCTATTTGATTATAAACAAGAGGTATTTAGATTATATAGACCATTCTTCGAAAATAATGTAAATATAGATGTAATACCATCAGATGCCACATTTGATGAATATGAAGTATTATTAGTGCCTGTTATGATAGTTTACAAAAGAGATGTTCAAGAAAGAATAAGAAAATTTGTGGAAAGTGGAAAAACTGTAGTATTAAGTTTTAGAAATAGTGTAAAAGACTATTATAATAACTTAACTTTAAATGAGTTCAATCCAACTAATTTTATAGATTTAGTGGGAGCTTATGTGGAGGAAATAGAATCATTCCAAGGTGATCAGCAAATAACTTTAAATGGGTGTGAAGAATTTGAAAATATAAATGGAAGTGCAACTGTATTTAGAGATTTACTTAGAACTACTACAGCTGAGACTTTATTTACATATGATGATGAATTCTTTGAAGGTTTATCAGCCATAACACTTAATAAATACCAAGTTGGAAAGGTTTATTATGTGGGATGTGGTGCAGATGAAAATATAATGGACCATTTAGCAAATAAAATTTTAAAAGAAAGTAATATAGAAATTATAAAATCACCAAAGGGTGTGGAAGTCGTTAGAAGAAATATTAATAATGAAGAAAAATATTTTGTAATGAACCACACAGATAAAACTCAACAATTAGGAGACAAAACAATAAAACCGTATGAAGCTTTTATTGCAGACCATATATAAAAAATAAAAAATTAAGTAATATAAGATAAAATAAATACTCCTTTATGGCAATGATAAAAATATTAAATCAATGTTATGAAGGAGTATTTTGAAATTTAAAAAGTAAATTTTTATGTATTTATTTTTTTCTTATATTCATCTCCCCAGCTATACATGGAATCCAAAATAGGTTTTAGGCTATAACCAAGATCTGTTAAAGTATATTCAATTTTGAGTAATAGTTCCAAGGGATTTTTTTAATTCATCAAAACGCTTAGTTCCCGTAAGTAAATTACGTAAAATCAATATTTTTTGTTTATGGCCTATAAGTTTTAAGGTTATCTCTACAGGATACTCTGGTATTTCTTTTGACATTTAAATTACCTCCAAACCAAAGTATATAAATTTATGTTAGTTTCTATTTAATACTAAGTATATATAATATTAAGAAAAAATAAAGGTATAAGCAAGCAGAAAATTTCTACTTAACTTATACCTTTTAGATTTAAGCAATCAATAAAGTACTCGCTTATATGATTATTAAAATTTTTACATAAGTTTATTATTTTCCATTATTATAGGATCATAACTTTGAGACTCACCAGTAAAGCTAGTTTTAAGTCTGTCAGTCATATATAATTTTAACTCTTCTTTATTTTTAAATAAAGTAATTTGATAAGGCAATTCAAATCCATATTTTTCAACAAATACAACACCATCTTTAGTGTTTATGGCTACACCAGTATGACCTACAAATACAGAGTGGTTTTCTTCATCTGGAATGTATCCATTTATTATAGATATATTTTTATTATCTTTAAATGATATTTTTCTATTTTCCAATTCTTTTGCAATTTCTTTAGCACATTGATTTATATTATTGCTATCAGTAACCTTAATATTTGAGAAGAAGTTGAAAAACTTATTCATATCTTCTTTGCTAAATTTTGCATTAGGGTTATTTTCCATAGTAGATAAATCAAGCTCTAAATTAGTATTATCAATTTTATCATAACTTAATTTTGAATTATCTATTATAAAATCATTAAATAATCTAAAAGCAGTTAGTCTACAATTTTGGTCTGTAAAATTAGGATTACTTGCCAACCATTTATCAGAAAGATCGTATAAATTATAAGGAACTTGTAACTTTGATAATCTTTCATTTTCGTTTAAAAGATCCACACCTTCTACACTTTTATAATAGCTTTTAACTGATTTCATAAACATATCAATGTCATTTTTATCTATATTGTTTTCAGATAAAAATTTATAGACTTTATCTTGAGTAGCTGCATCATCCATAGTGGAATACTTTAAGTCTTTCGATGTCATATTTTCATCTACTGTTTTCTTATTAGAAGTACAACCACTAAATAATAAAGTTGTAAGTAGCACCCCTACCATTAAAATTTTTTTCATAAAATTAACTCCTCCAATTTTTTATTTGTAATTTACATAAATTTATATAAATTCGACATAAATTTATATAAATATTCTATCATAAGTTATAATTTTATAAAAGAAAATAATAAGAAAAAACATAGTTTCAAATCTTACAATTTTGTAATCTATTGACAAGGAAAAATAACAGGTGTATAATAAAAATCAATTGAACTCAATTAAATTTATACAAATTCAAAGTGGAGCTGATATTGTGGATAAATATGAATCAATAAAACTTAATAATCAATTATGTTTTTCCTTATATGCATTGTCTAGGGAAATTATAAAAAAATATAAACCTTTGCTGGATAAACATAATTTAACTTATACTCAATATATTGCCATGCTGGTAATGTGGGAGAAAGAAAAAATACCTTTTAAGGAATTGGGAAAAAGACTTCATTTAGATTCGGGAACTTTAACTCCTGTATTAAAAAAATTAGAAGCTATGGAACTAATTATAAAATACAGAAATAAAGAAGATGATAGAGTTGTTACAGTGGAACTTACTGAAAAGGGACGTCTATTAAAAGATGAAGTAACTCATATTCCCGTGGATATGTATAATATGTGTAAAAGTGAATCAGTTGACTTATTAAATTTAAAGAAAGAAATAGATGAATTATTAAATACATTAAGTTAAAAAGTGGGATTAAACTAAAAAGTTTAATCCTTAAAATATAAAAATAATAATTGAACTCAATTAAATTTAAAACAATTAAGGAGAAGGAATATGAAATTTTACGATTTTAAAGCTAAAAAAATGAATGGACAAGAAATAAAAATGGAAGATTATAAAGGGAAAGTTGTGCTAGTTGTAAATACAGCTAGTAAATGTGGATTAACTCCACAATTTGAAGGTTTAGAAGAATTATATCAAGGGTATAAAGATAGGGGATTGGAAATTTTAGGTTTCCCTTGCAACCAATTTGCCAACCAAGATAAAGGTAGCAATAAAGAGATACATGAGTTTTGTCAATTAAACTATGGAGTAACTTTTACTATGTTTGAAAAAATAGATGTAAATGGAAAAGATGCACATCCATTATATAAATATTTAAAAGATGAGGCTAAAGGCTTATTAAGTAAAGATATAAAATGGAACTTTACAAAATTCTTAATAGATAGAAATGGAAATGTAATTAAAAGATATGCACCTACAGTATCACCACTTAAAATTAAAACTGATATTGAAAAATTACTAAATAAATAACTTAGTTTATATTTAAAATTTACACTATATAGAATCAAAAAATAAATTTATTAATACTGTATATTAACTTAATAATTTAAATAAACTCACAAAGGCGTGTGTTTCCAATAACAGGAATCACACGCCTATTTATATTTAAAGGAGGTATTTTATTTGAAGAATTAAAAGTTGATATGAATAAGATTTGTGTAAGTGGGATGACTGTGACGCAAGTATTAGGATGCGTAGTACAAAATGGTTCTACTGAATACTATCGTGGATCTAAGATGGAAATACACTTATTACCTAAAGTAAAAGTAGATATTGTAGTATCAAAAGTTCCTGCTGAGAAGGTAGTAGAAACTGCTAAGAAGGTTCTTTATACAGGTGGTATAGGTGATGGAAAAATATTTGTTTATGATGTATAACATGTAGTTAGAGTTAGTACTGGATAGGAAGATTATGATGCTCTTCAATATCCAAATAATAAATGTTAGAGTATTATTATTTAGAAATGGATAATATTGTAAAAATGTTATATAATAATCTAAATTGGAGGGGGATTTATGAATATATTTTTAGACTATATAATTTTCATATTAATACTATTATTCACCCATATGCTAACTATTAATACGCAAAATATAAGCTCTAAGCAGTATTTTTACGGTGTGTATGTAAAACAAATTAATATAGAAGAAAGTTTAAAAAAGGAAATAGATAAGAATTTTAAATTTAAATTAAATATTTCACTATTAATTGTTATTATAATATATATAATATTTAATTTAATATTTAAGTTGAATATAGGGCTTAATATAACGATTAGTACAATTATATATTTAGCTTTGTATTATATATTTTTAAAAAATGAATATAAAAAAGTTAAGAACATAAAAAATAATTACTTAGTTATGAATAAAGAAAATATTAAACA
>OLNJ01001714.1_pt1 | contig 10448 bp, 12 predicted proteins | sample 1672191 | NCBI WGS metagenome assembly OLNJ01 (sample SAMEA3136657, study PRJEB25190) | human gut metagenome | biome: human gut; feature: human-associated habitat; material: faeces | place: Austria | collected 2013 | reverse complement strand
CAGTTGTAAAAAATAGACCATTAATAGGAGTTATGATAGCGACTATTGGTAGTATGCTTTATATAACTGGTTCTAGCCAAATAAGAAGTTATATATTTAAAGAGTATTATCAAAATACTTCTATAATGACTTTACTTAGTTTTGCATCAGTACCAATTATGTTAATTTGTTTCCCGCTTGTTCCAAAGCTTGTTGAAAAGTATGGTAAAAAGGCAACTTTAATGGCAGGAATTTTATTTAGTACTGTATTTAGTGTTATACCATTTGTGGTTGAGATAAAGAATGTATATGTATACTCAGCTTTATACTTAATAGCTATGATTGGTCAAACTGCATTTACTATGTTAATTTGGGCATTAGTTACAGACTGTCTTGATTATAGTGAATGGAAATTTAATGAACGTAGTGATGGTTCAATGTACTCTTTATATACATTTAGTAGAAAAATAGGCTCAACTATTGCTTCTGCATTTGTATCATTTGGATTAGGTGCTATTGGATATGTATCAGGAAGTGGTGTAGTACAAACTGCAGAAGCTGTAAATGGGATATATACTCTTGTAACATTACTTCCAGTTATAACTTGTGTATTACAAATAATAGGAATTGGACTTATATTCAATCTTAATAAAAGTAAAACAGAAGAGATGTATGATGCATTAAAAGAAAAAAGAGAGCAAAATATTAAAGAAGTGGGGAATTTATAAAATATGAAAAAAATAGATATCCATCTTCATTTAACTTTAAATCAATATCCTAAAACTGATAAGATGTTTATTTCAAGTGCAGAAAATATGATACCTCACTTAGATAAATTAAACATTGAAAAAGGCATTCTAATGTCAGCTGGAGAAAACAGTAATTCAATGATGCCAATTGGTTATAATGACGAATGTAGAAAAATATGTGAAATATTTAAAGATAAATATGCTTGGATGTGTAATTTAGATTATAATAATGAAGATAGTATATATGAAAGATTAAGTTTATACAAAGAACAAGGTGCAGTTGGTATTGGAGAATTTATGATTAATCGTAAATTAAATGATACCTTTATACAAAAAGTATTTGAAGCTGCAGAAAAATTAGATTTACCCATTTTATTTCATATGAGTCCAAAAGAAGGATATCAGTATGGTATTGTAGATGATAGTGGTCTTTTCATGTTAGAAGAAGCATTAAAGAAGTACCCAAAATTAAAATTTATTGGTCATAGTCAACCATTTTGGCATGAAATAAGCAAAGACTCAGGTAACTCTTTAGAAGAAAGAATGAAATGGGGAAGTGGCAAGGTTACTTTAGGAGGTAGACTACCATATTTATTTGAAAAATATCCTAACTTATATGGTGATTTATCTGCAAATAGTGGTGGTTGTGCTATTATGCGTGATGAAGAATTTGGATTAAATTTTTTAGAAAAATTCAATGATAGATTATTATTTGGAACTGATATGGTTAATAATGAAATGGAATTTCCACTTGGAAAGTGGCTTGATGAAAAGTATGAAGAAGGTTCTTTAGATAAAGAAACTTATGAGAATATTTGTAATAAAAATGCAGTTAAATTATTTAACTTATAAATAGGGGGATAAAAATGCGTACAAGAATATTACCGAAGATGCTTAATGATGAAGTTGAAGAGTATCTATCAAGAAATGATATTATTATAGTTCCAGTTGGAACAGTGGAACTTCATGGAGGATTTCCACTAGATTGTGAAACTACTATTAGTGAAGCTTATGCAGTAAAAATGGCAGAGGCTTGTGATGGTTTAGTATTAACTGGTCTTCCATATTTTTATGCAGGAGCGACTGCAAGTGGAAGAGGAACAGTTCAAGTAAGTGTTAGAGAAGGAATAGATTATCTTGGAGCAATAGCAAGAAACTTATTAAGATTAGGATTTAAACGTCAAATTTATATAAGTTTCCATGGACCAGCTCACATGACATGTAGTCCAATGATAAGAGATTTTATGGATGAAACAGGAGTTCCTATATTATATATGGATATGACAATGCATGTAATGAAAAATGCTCAAGACTTATTTAAGTCTATGAATAGTTTCCATGCTATTAGTGTTGGTGCTTATAAAATTATGAATAGACTTGATGATGTTCCACTTACAACAAAATATGAACATACAAATCCACAATCTTGTAAAGAGTTTGATGATATATTTGGAATGGCATATCAAAGTGGCTCTATAGGATATTATTTCAAAGAAAAAGGAGATCATATGAGTACAACTGCTGTACCAGATGAAGAAACTAGAAATAGATTAGCTAATGAAGGTGCAGAGCTTATTGAGCAAATGGTTGAAAGAATGAACTTAACTCATGTTGTAGAGCAAATGAGAAAGCTTGAGGAGTATAATAAGGAAGTAGAAGAGAAATGTCCTTGGGTACCATCTAATTTTAATAAAAATAGATTTTAAAATACACAGAATAGAATTTAAATAAACAATAAGGAGGTTGCACTTAGCAACCCCCTTATTTCATACTTATTATATTTTTAGATAATTCATTGATACTATCGGATAGAGCCTGAAGCTTACCTTCTATCCTAACAAGTAAATACATGCTAAGGGCTATAGGAAATCCAACAGAAGCTATCAGAGTTTGAATTTCAGAATTCATTATAAACACAACCTTTCAATATAATTTTATGAAAAAAGACTATGCTTAAAAGATAAGTTTTAAAGCATAGTCTTTATTAGTTATATGGTTTTATCCGATAACTAAGTCAAATGGAGTTGTTTCTGTAACAATAACTTTTGCATCTACTGCAGATACTAAATCTAATCCATTTGGTGCGAAGATATTCTTAGATACAACTAATTCCATAGCTTCTTTTATTTCAGCTTCGGTTATATCTTCTCTAGGATCTTGTACAGATAAAGATACTTTTGAGTTACCTTGATTTATAAACGTCATTATTAAATTTGTAGAAGTTTCCATTTAAAATTCCTCCTTTCTTAAATTAAAAACAATAGACTATGCATTAAGTGTTGTGTTGTCTATTTTTATGATGTCAGTTACATCATGTTTTTGAAGTCCCATTAAAGCTTCTCCAACATCATATACATCTTGAAGGTTTGCATCATGTTTTAAATAAGAGTAAGATTTACTTCTTGTTTTTGCTTTTCCATCTACTAAACCTAAGCTTAGTTTTATTTTTAAACTTGATGGATTTTTAATTTCTGAAACAGCCATATAAATTACCTCCTTATAAAGTTTGTTTTGAAAGTAGTTTATTTATTACTTTCTTGATATAAGTATAGAAGGTTTATTTTTTAGACTATATTAAAGTATTATAGAAAAAGGTTTGAATTAAGTATATAATAGAGTAAAGGTTTAAAAACCATTATAAATTATTAATTCATAGGGGGATAAGACATATGAAAAAGAAGAGTATAGTTATGATTTTGGTATTAGCTTTAACAATATTAATTGGATATATATGGTGGGAGTATTATAATTCACACAAAGTTAAAGAAGATATTGAATTAAAGAATGAGGTAATTAAAGTAGTTCAGAGTTCTAAAGAAATAGATTTTTCTAAAGTTACTAACTTTGAATGGGATGAAATTTACCTATTTACACCGTATACAGATAGTAAAGAAATATTAAAAAAAGATGGTGTTAAGAGATATAATAGTAAACTTAATATGGAATATAATGATGGAATTAATATAATTGCATTTGTAAATTCTAAAAAAATTATTACATACATAGAAATAAATCGCTCAGATTTTGACTTTGAACCTATTGAAAATTCTAAAATAAGTAAAGATAAATCTATTTTTGAAATTGATAATGATGATGGAGATTGTACTTTATCATTGAAAAAATAAAAAAGCGATAAAAACTGTTCATAAAAATGAAGTAGCCTTTTTATGAACAGTTTTTTTATTTTCAAGGAAACCTATTTATAGTTTATTTTTGTTATTGATAATATAATTATCTAGTATATAATAAAAATTTTACTTTACTACTATATAGGTGTCTTTGAATCCTTTAGCGATTGCTTCATTTTGTAGTTTCATAGCGTTGTTTTTATCATTGAAAGCTCCTATACAAACTCTATAAAAAACAACATCATTACTTATTGATTTATTTACAAATGATAGTAGAGTAGATGATATTGTATCCGCTATGTCTTTTATATATCTGGATGATGTTAGGTTGTTTTCAACTGTGCTGTTTGATATAAAGTCTATTTCTATTAGCAGAGCAGGCATTGTAGTTTTTCTAAGTACGGAAAATTCTTTTGATATTTTTACTCCACGATTAGGTGTATTTATTTTACTTGATATATTAGTAGATAATTTATTAGCTAGGTTGTATAGTTTGCTGCTTTTATCATATACCCACACTTCGCATCCCTTTGCAGTTTTGTTTGTTGATGAGTTCATGTGAATGCTTATAAAGTAGTCGCAGTTTTCTTTGTTTGCTTTTGAGCTTCTATAGTCTAGTGAGTAGTAGGTATCATTTTGACGTGTTGTTATTACTTTTTCATTAGATTTTTCTAGGGTATTTTTTACTTGAAGCCCTATTTTCAGAACTGTATCACTTTCTTTAGTTTTATTTTGACCTAGTGCTCCTGGGTCTTTTCCTCCATGTCCAAAGTCTAAGTACCATTTCATAGTTTTTACCTCCTATATTTTTTGTTAGTTTATCAAATTTACTTAAAATAAGTATTTTAAAGAATTTTAGAAAAAATGTTTAAGTGCTACAATTTATTTAAGATGAGATAAGGGAGGGAGTTTTATGTTAGAACGAATGACTAGAGATGATCTACCTAAGGGAGTTTTGGATATTGTTGATACTATAGGACTTGATGCTTTTAAATGTTTGGTGAGGCTTGCTGGTGGTAGTAATTTATATATTCCTAATGAGAGTAGTCTTGTTAAATCTTATAGGAATAAAAAGATTAGAAAAGAGTTTAATGGAGATTATAAAACTATTGCTAGGAAGTTTGGAATTAGTGAAGTTCAGGTTAGAAATATTATAAAAATGAGAAGTTGAAATTGGATATCGTTAGAGCAAAAAGAAAAGATTGTGCTACGATAGGTAAGATATACTTTTAATTGCTAAGGATGATAAAGAGTGCATGGTGTTTTTATAATTTGTTTTATGAGATGAAGATTCAGTATAAGAGAAGTTGTATTTGGCATTTTATATGGAGTATAAGGATAAGTGGTATGTTGATAGTTCATGTGCTTGAAAGTATTGTACAAATTATTTAAAGTTTAAATTTATAGTTAACAGTTTAATAATAATTTAAATATCAAAATATTATCATATTATTATTAATAATTAAATCTAAATAAATCCATCAAGCATATGAAGGGCTATAAATATTTATTCTAAATTCTTATTTATAGCCTTTTTATATAGAGATTAATAAAGAAGTTCAATATTAACTGATTTGTATCTCAAATAAAATTAAACTCCTTTTGTTTGGAGAGAATTTATAACTATAAATTCTTTATAGTGCCATCTTAGTGCTATTATCAACTTGAAATATAATAGCTTCCATAACCTTAATCAGTTAAAGTGGGATCTTCTGTGAATTCATATTTTGCTTCTTTAGCTTCTTCCTGACTTGTACTAGGTACATCAGAACTACTAGCTGAATCACAACCAGTGAATAACATACCCATTGATAAAGCTGATACTGTCAATAAACAAACTATTTTAGATTTCATAAAAATACACCCCTATATATACCTATTGCTGTTTTAGTCATCTAATCAACGCCAGTATTTGTTTCTACAGTAGGCACTTGACAAGATAATTTTAAAATTTAAAAATAACAAATAATATGTATAGTGGAATAAGATGTTATAATATAAGTAAATTTTATAATTGTTAAATATTATAAAGTAATTAGAAAATGGGGGACTTAGGGATGTCAATTACAACAGAGCTTTTCTTTCAAGTATTTAATACGCTTATATTATCATTAATTCCAGTAATTTTAATATTAATTCCTATTATAATACTTGTAAGAAAAAATAAATCTACAAATGATAAAATTTCTGAATTAGAAAAAAGGATTGATGATTTAGAGAATAAATAGTTTTCAAATTTATTATATTACGAACAAAATAGATAAATAGTAATATATTTCATATATAATAAACTCCTTAAAGAGAACAATAATATTAAGCTTACATTAAGGAGGTGCTATATCATGAAAAAGGGTTTAATACCTTTTACATTAGGAATAGCAGTAACAATGGCAGGTTTATCAGTAGATGCTAATCAATATAAAGAAAGAAGATTTAGATCTAGAGATTATGCAAATATGGCAGGAGTTTTATTAGTAGGCGATGGTGTTGCTCATATTGCACTAGGTGCAATAGATATTATGAGAGATTAACAACTTTATAATTGTAATAGGTAAATTTAACTAATAACTGTATCTAAAATTTTAAAATATTGAAATAAGGTACAGTTATTTTTATATTTAAAAACAAGGCTATATTTGATGTAAATAAAGATAATTCAGTAGTACTTACTATACAAGATAATGGTGTAGGAATAATTGAAAAAGATATAGATAGAGTATCTGAAAAAGGATTCACAGGAGAGAACGGAAGGAAGTTCGGTAAAAGTACAGGCATAGGTCTGTATTTATGTAAGAAATTATGCAACAAGCTAGGACTTGGTATAAATATTGAATCACATATAAACGAAGGTACAAAAGTAAGTATAATCTTTCCAACATCAGAAAACTTAACAAAATAAAAGAGGGCTATCTAGTAACAATATAAATTGTTTACTGATAGTCCTTTTTTATTTTTTATCTATCATCATATCCTATAACTTTATTTAGTTTATAATATATTAAAATTGTAAGGCTTGGTGATATTATTCTATATAAAAAAAGTTATAAAATACAAATATTAATAAAATAATAAGTGAGTAATATAAATTTAAATAGGGTAAATATATATGTATACACTATATATCGTATTTATAGTGTGTTTAGGGATTATATAAAATAATTGATTACAAAAGTAGAGGGATGATAACATGGAAAACTTACTAAAAAATCAAAAAAGTTTAATGATAAGTTCATTAGGAAAAGACAACAATCCAGAAATAAGTTACGCACCATTTGTAATGATAGATAATAAGATTTATCTATATTTAAGTAAAGCTGCAAATCACTATTATAACTTAAGAGATAATCATAAGTGTAGTGTAATGGTTATAGAAGATGAAAGTACATGTAAAACTATATTTGCAAGAACTAGAGTATCATTTAAATGTGAAGCAAATATGATGGATTCTGTTAGTGATGAAATATTTGCTAAGTTTGATGAAGTTCATGATGCTAAAATGATGTCAATGTTTAAGAATATGGACTTTGATATGTTTGAACTTGAGATAAAGTCTGGAAGACTTGTAAAAGGATTTGGTCAGGCTTATGAAATTAAGTTTGTAGATGGAAAAGCAGAGTATACTCAAGTTACTGGAAATGGCAACCAAATGGGACATGGTATGCCAAGTGATAAGATGAAAGATATGATGGGACATAAGTAAGGAATGTATATAGAAAAGAGCGTCAGAGGTTATAAATACTTTGAGCTCTTTTTTATTATGACTATAGTAAAATTAGGATTTTTTGAATTTGCAAATGACGGAAAAGAATGTAGATGTAATGGCTAATAGATATGATTTTAATGATAGAAATTAAGAGGTATTAAATAAAGATAAGGTAGTTGGAATAGATTATAGTAAAGAAATTAAATAGATATTTAATTATATGATACATATGCTAAATTAAAAAAATACTGTATAATCAATCTATAAAGAAAAAATAGCATGGGGGGATTTTTGTGTCATATCAAAGCGAAGCACAACTAGAAAATAACCTAATAAATCAACTTATAAACCAAGGATTTAACAGAGTTAACATAATAGATGAACAAGGATTAATAAATAACTTTAGGCACCAATTATATGAACACAACAAAAGTAAACTAAATAATCAACCATTCACAGATAAAGAATTTGAACGTATCATGAGGCACATAGAAGGAAAAACAGTATTCAAAAGTGCAATGATACTAAGAGATAAATTCATACTAGAAAGAGAAGATGGTAGCGAAGTATATATAGAATTTTTAGACACAAAAAACTGGAGCAAAAACAAATTCCAAGTGTCAAACCAAATAACAATGGTAGGAAAATACAAAAACAGATATGATGTAACACTACTAATAAATGGGCTACCCCTTGTTCAAATAGAACTAAAGCGTAGAGGGATAGACTTAAAAGAAGCTTTTAACCAAATAAATAGATATAAAAAGCACTCTTATGATGGATTATTTAGGTACTTACAAATATTTGTAATATCAAATGGAGTAGATACTAAATATTTTGCTAATAGTGATAAAGAAATATTATTTGGTCATACATTCTTCTGGAGTGATAAAGAAAATAAAAGAATAAGTAATTTAAAAGAATTTGCTTCGGATTTCTTAGATAAAACATTTATAGCAAAAGTAATATCAAGATATATGATAACTAATGAAAGTGACAAACTGTTAATGGTAATGAGACCATACCAAATATATGCGGTAGAAGCACTTATAGCTCGTGCATTTGAAACTAACAACAATGGATACATATGGCATACAACTGGTAGTGGAAAGACTTTAACATCATTTAAAGCAAGTCAAATACTAGCAGGAGAGAAAAATATAAAAAAGGTATTTTTCTTAGTTGATAGAAAAGACTTAGATTCACAAACACTAGCAGAATTTAATAAATTTGAGCCAGATAGTGTTGATACAACAGATAAAACAGCTACATTAGTTAAACAAATAAATGATATAAGTAAACCACTAATAGTAACAACTATACAAAAAATGGCTAATGCTATAAAGTCAGAACAGTACACTAAAATAATGGAAAAGTACAAAAATGATAGAGTTGTATTTATAATAGATGAATGTCATAGGTCTCAGTTTGGAGATATGCATAAAGCAATAAACAAACACTTTAATAATGCACAATACTTTGGATTTACAGGAACTCCAAGATTCCTTGAAAATAAAAGCCAAGAGGGAAGAGTAACAGCAGACCTTTTTGAAACTTGCTTACACTCATATCTTATAAAAGATGCTATAAGTGATGGAAATGTACTAGGATTTTCAGTTGAATATATAAAAACTTTTGATGGTGACTTTGATGAAAATGATAATGAAAAAGTAAAAGCAATAGATAAAGAAGAAGTATTTATGAGTGATGAGCGAATAGACTTAGTAGCTAATCACATTATAAATAATCATAATGCTAAAACTAGAAATAAAGAATATACAGCAATATTTACAGTACAATCTATACCAATGCTTATAAAATATTATGATAAATTTAAAGAACTAAATCATGATTTAAAAATAGCAGGGATATACACTTTTGGAGCTAATGAAGATAGCGAAGGTAAAGATGAACATTCTAGAGATAGTTTAGAAAGAATGATAACAGATTATAATAAAATGTTTGATACAAATTATTCAACAGACACCTTCTCAAGCTATTTCTCAGATGTATCTAAAAAAGTAAAATCAGCTCAAATAGATATACTTATAGTTGTAAATATGTTTTTAACTGGGTTTGATAGTAAAACATTAAATACATTATATGTAGATAAAAATCTAAAATATCATGACTTAGTACAAGCATACTCAAGAACTAACAGAGTAGAAAAATCTACAAAACCTTATGGGAATATAGTTTGCTATAGAAACTTAAAGAAAAATACAGATGATGCAATTTGTCTTTTCTCACAAACTGATAATACAGACGTAGTATTAATGGAAAGCTATGAGTACTATTTAGCACTATGGCATACAGAATTAAAAAAACTATACAGCCTAGCACCTACGCCTGGTGATGTAGATAGCCTTCAAAGTGAAGAAGATAAAAAGAAATTTATATTAGCATTTAGAGACTTAACAAAAGTACTAACGAAGCTTAATACATTTACAGACTTTGAATTTGAAGAAGAAAAACTTGGAATGAGTGAACAAGGATACCAAGATTTCAAAAGTAAATACTTCACTATATATGAAAGTGTAAAAAAACAAGAAGATGAAAAAACTTCTATACTAGCCGATATAGACTTTGGTATAGAGCTTATGCATACGGATAAAGTAAATGTAACTTATATTATGAACTTAATAAGAGATATAGATTTATCAGATAATGAGAAAAAAGCTCGTGATATAAAAAATGTAATAACAGAACTTGATAGAGCGGACAATGAAGAATTAAGATTAAAAGTAGATTTACTTAAAGAGTTTTTAAATAAAGTAGTACCACAACTTGGACAAGAAGACTCAATAGATGAAGCTTATGAAGATTTTGAAAAAGTTAAAAAAGAAGAAGATGTATATAAATTCTCAAATGAAATAGGTTTAGACAGAT
>OLNJ01001711.1_pt1 | contig 10457 bp, 10 predicted proteins | sample 1672191 | NCBI WGS metagenome assembly OLNJ01 (sample SAMEA3136657, study PRJEB25190) | human gut metagenome | biome: human gut; feature: human-associated habitat; material: faeces | place: Austria | collected 2013 | reverse complement strand
CCAGCATCAAACAAGTATCCATCAGGATAATATCTAACACCTAGTTTTCCGCTCGCAACAGCAGTCCATGTACCTCCCTGCTTAAAGTATAAATCTTGACTCGGTCTTACATGCCCCTCTAATTGACTCATCTGGCTTCTAAACTTATGGTCGAATCCAATTAAATATTCTCCATTACCATACCATTTTCTAAATTTAACACCTTTATTATAAGGCACCCATCTTCCATTTTGATCAATATCCTCTTCTGATTTAGCCCCAAATACAATCTTGCTATAATCAACTTCAAACCACGCTCTTAAAAATCTATTATTGTCTGCTGTATGAATGCCTTCTCTAAACGTATATTTTTCATCTAGTATTGGATATTCAGTAAAGCACTTAATAACATTATCTCCAACCCAATATACATATTGATTGCCAGGAAACAAACTAAATGTTTTTTTCGGACATTCATATGGTACTTCAGTCAAAAAATGATTCCCTTTTTCTTTCTCTGAATTATAGCTCACTAATCTAACAAACTTGCCTTTATAATTCTTTCTATTGCTTTTCCTCAATACGAACGCAGTTGTTTGAACAACTTCCCCCGCAATTTCATCAAACGCTCTAGGTCCCAAATGAGCCATGTTTGCAATATCTGACTGAATCATTATATTTCTTAATTTTTCGTAACTTGAAATAAACATCCATGAATGCTGTGTAATCATAGCTTGATACATGTCTTTTTTTACCAATGAATTACACTTTAATATAAAAACAGCATACAAATCCGATTTAGCCTCAGAATAATTATCCTTAACATATTTATCAAGAATAGGGCTAAATCCGCCATTAGCCATATACGGCGGATTCGTAATCACAACTTCATACTTCTGTGCGAGATTCTTTCCAATCTTAATCAACTGCTGTATTCTCTCAGATGCTTCCTGCTCACCATGGATATCTAATGCCATCTGACCAGATTCATCCTGTCTTGGAACTGCAAATTTCTTAAGTAAATCCCAGTCATGTTCCTCAACATTTATGATACTTCCGTATTCTTTTGCATCATGAAATTCTTCCACAAGTTTCATCGCTTCTTTTGATGCCCTTGCATACTCTTCCGGCGAAAGATTCACACCCATATCATGCATCGGTGCTGATGTAATTCCATTACTCTCCTGTATGGCAAATACATTGTAAGCAGTATCCTTATTTAAAATTCTTCTGTTATACTGACGTGCTTTCATCATTACTGCAAAGTAAGCCATCTGACCTGCTCTGTCATCAATATCAAGACCATAGATATTATTCTCTAAGATACTCTTTGCAGCATCTCTCTGGCTCCATCCGGCAGACTCGTATATCTGCATGAAGACATCAAATGCATAAACCAAGATATGTCCACTACCCATACATGGATCAATGAGCTTAATATCTTCCGGATTCAGTTTTGCATGTTCTTTCTTTATCTCGTCTAACTGTGCCTGTACTTCCGGCTCCTGTTCAGCCTCATCAAGATAATATTTCCACTGCGACTTTAATGCATCATTGGGATGACCTTCCAGCCACAGACGTCCAAGGCTGTTTTCAACCATATATCTTACAATCCAATCAGGTGTAAAAAGCTGTGTCACAGCCGGGATTTCATCTTTTGTGATTTTCCCATTCTTTGCAAATGCTTCATTCTTAGGTTCCGTATTGTAATACTGATATAACCATCCAATGATTTCTACCTGACCGCCAAGCTCCACGTTAAAATCAGTCTCATCAATATCATTTACCAAATGGTAAACCACACCATCCTTATCAATGAACGAAAGATTGAGAAGTAATTCTGTGTAATGATTTGTCTTTTCAAACAATGCCGGAAGATAATCATTCAAAGCATTACATTGTTTGATAAAAAGCATTCTGAAAAGCTCATCAAGTTTGTTATCCTGTTTTAACTCGATGACTTTTTCTTCTTCAACTGGTGTAAAATACAGCTCTGCATCAAATGGATTCGTTACAATATCCGGTTCCATTTTTCCTGATTCAGAAGAAAGTACCCTTATATGTGCAGGAAGATAGTCATTTACTTCCATAAATCTAACAGCAATCAATCTGTTAAACCATGTATAGGCTACTTCTTCCAAAATATATTTATAGGCATTCTGATAATTAGAGTCCTTCTCTTTTAACCTTAAAGCTTCAACAAGTTTCCTTCTCTGCTCAATTTCACTCCCATGAATAGCAAAAGGCTCCGCTGTTCCAATATCATAGAATTCTGTGCTTCCTGTAGACTGTGGAAGTGCATTTGCAATACCATTTTCAGTCACACCTAATAATCCGGCACGATATTTCACATCAGCTATTAACTTATTTCTAGCCCATATGGCAAAATTCTTAACTGCTGTTTTGTTCATGGATAGTCACTCCTTAAAATTCAACATTTACAATATCCGTCTTCTCAAGTTCAGACAGTAGATTACTCTTTAACTGTGCAAGATATGCATCAATGTCCTTTTCGCTTTCTAATCTCCAAGAAGATGTTCTGGTAACAGTCTTGATTGGAACTGTTTTTGTTGTCTTAACAGGCACATTTATCACCACATCTACCGGATTATCTGCTCCTTGGTTACCATCATTATTCTTTGCTTCCTCTGCTGCTTTTTTCTTTGCAAGTTCAGCATCTAAATAATCCATCTCATTCAAAAGTCTAATTTTTAATGCCCCTGCCTTATCAGCATAGCTTCTAAGAACGGATACATTATTACATGAGCTTGCACCATTCTGAATTTCAATAAACAACTGGATATACTGTGGTTTCTTCTCGTCTTTATATTCCTTCGTATCTACAACTTCAACTACTCTATCCTTCGCTTCTTCAATTTGGTTCATAACCGGTGCTGATGCTGCGTCAAGAACTTTTGAATACGCCTCCATAAATCTCTGCCTTAAATCAGGGAGCTTCGGAATATCCTTATAAGGCTGAGGTTTCTTGACAATTTCCTGCATTTCTTTCACGATTCCGTCAAGTGCCGAATCTACGATATATGTTTTACTGTCCTCGTAGATTTCAAGCATGTCCAAAGTACGCATAAAAATCTGCTGTTGTTCTCCACCAAAGAAAGTCTTAATAGGCTCATAATCTTCTGCCAAATCAAGAAAATCCGATTCCTTCTTTGCCACAAACTCAAAAAATTCTTTTGGAGACGTATACTGTTTTACTGATTGCAATAAGCTCTTTCCGGTTGTAATTACACTCTTACCGGGATAACTATAATGGGTATAGTTAGTCTCCAACTTATCCATCTCATGGTACATATTTTCACTGTATTTCTGGAAATTTTTCATCTGGGTATCTTCATCATCTGTCACACTTGATGTTCCAAACAATTCCTTCATTACACCACGAACAATCTTTTTATCTTTATCAGATACTCTAATTCTTTCTTCCATCAGGAGATTATCTGCATACTGCTTCTTTGTGATATAATTTACAATCTCATCCTCTGATTTATTAAGCATGGTTACAGTTGCACCATTTATCGTAAATGATAGATCACCCTTCTTAAACAGCTGTGCAACTAACCAATGAATATCATCATCAACAAATCCGTAAGGTGCCTTAGTAAAACGATCCTTAATTGATTTCATAGATGTTTTCATATGCATTCTCGAATTGCCTGCAATAAAGCTGAAAACGTCATCTAATGCGTGCTGATTTGCTGATTTACCACCTTCCAAATCAAGGCTCATCTGATTCGTTGTTTTGAATAACTTCCTGACATCCGCTTCACTCATTGCTGCGTCTATGTATGAAAGCTTATGATATACTGTCTGTACAAGTCTGCCTATCGCTTCATTCATTCTACCGGTTACTTCTTTAGCGGCAATATTTGCAATGTCACCATTTACGTAGATAACTGCATCCTTCAGAGCTTCTGTGAGGTATATCTTTGCATTATTATTGCGTTCACGCATCTCAACTCTTTTTGCCTCTTTAATAGTTTCGTATTTTGCAATCTGAGAGGTAGTATTTCTCCTAAGAAACTTTTCAATCTTAAGATATATACGGATTTCATCCAAAAAAGCTGTATCATTCGGAAGAACAACTAATACTTCTTTTCCCTGTCCCGACATCATACGAAGCGTTGCATCATCCATACCACCATCGTAAGCCGGAGTGAGCACACGAAGACCAATATCATAATTCTGATTTGACTTATATGGTCTATCATCTACCACCTGATTAAATGAAAACGCATATCTCCCATTAAAGGCCGGATATCTATACTTCTTGTCATCAAAGATATCTTCAAATATCATTTCCGATACTTTATTTATCACTTCTGCCATATCAGGCTCATGCTGGTCTATTTCTCTATTGATTTCCTGTTCTTCATCCGTAAGGAAAACATAAATATTTCCATTCTTCTGAATCAAAGCCTGTCTTTGAAGTACCTTGAGTGCTTCCTCAATCTCTTCTTTGAGATTAATCCTGTCATCATCAATATTGCTAATCATTAAGCTAGTAATATTATCAATATTGGCTTCGATTTCCAGAACATACTTAATCATAAACAATGTCTTTAATACATTAATCGCAAATACATCGTCTTCTTTTTTCTCCGGATTGATAAAACTGTTATCATAAGCCTTGAGGATAACCCCGCGATGGCTATGATCAAGGAAGCCCTGTAATGCTTCATAAAATCTATGGAATGGTACAATTGCTCCTACATCCTGTTCTTTAATATCACACGCAGACTCTTTGAACAGAGCAAGCATAGAACGCTCACCCTCTGATAAATGCTTGCCGGATGCTCCATGTGTACGAATTGAAGTTAGGACACTTGCCAAAAGATTAAACTGATATGGAACAAAAGGATAAACCTCAGCAAAATCATTCTCATTTGAATACAATTTTTTCTCTACTCCATCATTGAAAACAATGAGATTCTTTATGATAGTTGCTTTCTGTTCATAAAGCAGTCTCAATGTCTGTGCAGCAGTTTCATTCTTTTTCAATATTCTCTTCTTAATGACTTCATCAACATTTGCCGAGGAAAGAGACAATCTAGTAGCAAAACGTCCCTGAATCTTTGAGAAGTCATTACCTTTTACTTTAGTAATGGAATCAATATCCTGCTGGCTGGTTACAATAACCCAAGCCTTACCTTTACATTCCTTGCTAAGCTCTTCACGAACTGTCTGCAAATTTAGCATAAGATTAGAATCTTCACCGATGTACTGACCAACCTCATCCACCATGAATACAACATGATGATTGTTACCCTTCTTGTCTATGTATTCTTTAACTCTCTTTGCAAAATCCTCAATGCTGATTTTATAATTTTCTGTTGCTTTCTCGCACCAGTTGCGTGCGGCACTTTCGCTCATAAAATCAATACTGACTAATGCTTCAACAACATCATCCTGAATAAAATCAAACTTGTGTCTTGATTTTTCCCATGATGCACCATATTCATCTTCAAAGGCTTCTTTGAAGGATTCATACTTTCCAACATCTGTAAGCTGGCTCTCCAAATCAGCAAGATGTGGAAGCGAACCACAGAACCCTCTCATTTCATTAAATACTTTTAAAAATACATTTACGATGGCATCTTTGTTCTGCTTACTTGTCGAATCACTCTTTGAATCAATGTTAAACAATACAACATTACTCGGAGTTTCTGCCGCAAGCTTCATATCTGCAAGAACCATAGGATCTACTATCTTCTTATCTTCAATAAAGTAATCTATTGCTCTTTTACCTTCTACCACTTTATTTGCCAGAAGATATGAAAGAATCTTTAAAAAATGAGATTTACCACTTCCAAAGAATCCGGAAATCCATACACCAACTTCATTAGTATTTCCGACAATACCTTTTTTATATGCTTCAAAGAACTCTGAAAAATGTTTCTGCAATTCTCTTGTCACTACATACTCTTCTAATTCCTGCGCAACATTTGTTTCTTCACCCTGACCAACGATAATAACGCCTTGTATATCACGATCAATAGGTTTTTCAAACATATTTTTAATCTGCATCGTAAGCCTCCTATTTCACTAACTTAAAAGCTCTATAATAGTTATCATCCTTTATTTCATTAAACAGTATCAGTTCCTGCTCGTTGTATGTTCCGGGAAAGAACATTACAACTGGTACTCTTACAAATCCCTGATGAAGGTTATTCAGCACCTTATGCGATCTAAGAATCGGATAACACTTTCCAACTCCGGTCAAAAATACAACCGCATCTTCCGGTGTATTATCTTTGATGTACTGAACGATATAACTGTCATCATCATTTATCTTCATTGAATTATTGACGGCTTTAATAATTCTATCTAATCCTTTTTTCTCTTCAAATTTGTAGCATTGTTCCAATACTCCTTCATTTTCAAGGAAATCAATGATGATATCGTATAAATCAAAAATTACCAGTTCAAAGCCATCAGTGCCTTTTGCATTTTTATTTTTCAGATACTCGATTCGTTCTCTAACTTCCAGTTCCTGCTCCGGAGCGTAATCAAATACCCAGTAATTCACTTCATTTGCTCTTCCACTACTTTGTCTGAAAGAAGGTTTTTTAATAAGTCTTTCCATCTCATCAAGACGAGCATTCAAATCTGCCATTATCTAATACCCTCCATAGCTTTTACAATTGGTTCGTAACCATAATCTTCCAGCCAATGCTTTACAGACGCATCCAATATCGGTTTTAGGATTTTGCGTGTTTTTGCCCTTGTATTGTCATCGAGCATTCCCGCTTCAAATAATTGTGTCTTATAGCTTCTTATCAGTCTTCTGATTGTCTCATCCGTATATCCTGCGACTCTTTCATCTTGTTCCTGCTTATACTTAAAGAAAATTCTAAAATCAGATTCCTCTAATTCATTTGAACCTATAATAATTTTCTCTCTTACAACCTCATATACAAAATCAAAAAATAAGGTATCATATGCAAGATTAGCAGCTAATGCAAACTGCTTCTGTGTCGCAATATCATTATCCAAAAACACTGGGATAAAGCTTTCATCTAATGCTTTTATTCTTGCGGTAGTAGCTGAATAAATATTCTTAGCTCTCGCTTTTGAAGGTGCACCGAAAATATTTTCTTCTTCGCTGAGTTTCTTTATCTCATCATATGTTTTACCTTCTGCTAATAGCTGTACTACCTTTCTAAATTCCAAAAACCAAAATGTATATGACACAGCTCCAGCACTATATTCATTTCTTTTCATTGCCGACACATCCTTGTTCTTCTTTCACAAATTCGCATATATCGCTGATGTCACAATCCAGATATGTTGCTATTTTAAGCAGTACATTCATTGACACCTCTTCATCTTTACGCATTTTTGTAAGAGTATTGGGAGCAATTTCAACAGCCTTTCGAAGATCTGCTTTACTCATTTTTCTGTCAATCAATAATTTCCATAACTTGTTATAACTTACTTTCATCTCACACCTCGCGGATATTCCATTAACTATCAACAATATGCCAAAACAGGGTATACAAACCCACGATTAATATTATATAACTAACCACTGTTTTTTTCAACTTAAATCTCGCATTTTCTTGCGAGCTTTGTTCAAAAACAGTCTTGACTCATTAAAATAATTACGAAACAACTTCAAAAGTGTGATATGTGAAGTATATGACTTTTTTCTTTTTTTCTTTTGATGAATTGCAACATGAGAAGCTGTCTTTTTTACTATACGAATAGCCAAGGTTTCAGACCGCCTTGGCTATTTATAATTTATTTATTCATCCAGATAAAGCTTCATTGCCTTATAGCAGTTCAAAGTCTCCGTATCCGCATCATTGAAATTTGATGAAAATGTTTGCAAACTTCCGGAAGGATCTGTCGCAAGATTTGTTAAAGCTAAATATGCATCATATAGTTCTGATATTGCCTCATAAGCATCTTTGTATTCCTCCGGTGGATTTTTCAATTCTTTCATCAAAGAAGCTACCGTTTTCTGGTTTTCTTCGATACTGCTTATTTTACTTTGAAAACTAGTGTCTATAAAAAGATTTCCTAAAGCATCATTAAAATCTGATACAAAATATCCATTCGGTCTAGTGTACTTATCTGTCTCGTCATCCTTTTCCTCATATATGGCGTTATACCATACCTGCTTTATCAGATTTCCACAAGTTTCCGCATCACTTGCACCGGAAAGCATAGAATATGTAGCTAATTCGAGATTATCTGCATATTCTTCAACTCTCTGCGCATATTCCTCTGCCGCCTTCTTTTTCTGGTATTGATTCACACCAAATGTTGTTGCTCCACCTATAAGAACTAATGCTACAACAATTCCGATTATTACCTTTACCTTTTTAGTGACTTTTACCCCTGTAACTTCAACTTTTTGCGGTTTCTCCTGCCCTTCTGGAATAACACCCATGTCATCCATAGGGCAACCACAATTTGGACATTCACTAACACCTTCTTCCAATTCTGCACCACACTCTGCGCACCTCTTCTTTTCTTCCTGTATCAGTACCGTTCCGCAGTGCACACACTTTTTTGCTTTGTCTGATACCTGTTCTCCACAATTCGGACATGTTATCATTGCCATAAAATCACGCTCCTTCACTCATCCTCTTCCTCGTACTCATCATCCTCAAAATCACCTGCGTCTCCAAAAAGCGCTTCATGCTCTTCTTTACTTGTACAAAGCAATTCCTCCGCTAAATACATTTCAGCTGCATCCACTTCACCGTCTCTGTTAAAATCCATCCAATCCATGGTCTTTTCCTCCTATTTTGCATATTCCAAGTTATATTGTTTTATCAATCTTCGTGCTACCATACAGTTCAAATCCTTATTTACGGCTATTGTATTCGTTCCGTCAGAATATATAAAATGAGAACCCTTGCAGCGAATATATTCATATCCATTACTCCTAAGTATCTTTTTCATCATCTTTGCGTCTATCATATGAAAATCCCTACCTTCCCTTAAAAGCACTAACTACACCAGCAATAACGGAAGCCACAATAATCCAAAGTATCACAATGACAAAAGCAGGAACATTCTCAACATCCACATCTAGAACTGTAAAAATGAGTGCTACTCCGAAAAGACTTCCAATAGTACACATGATTGCACCTAAGGTTGACATTCCACCACCTGAGCATCTGGAAGGTCTGTAATTGCTGTCTGTTCCATCATATACGCATCCCGGATAGTGATTTCCTCCGGTCCCATCACAATCAGGACAACGATGTTCACTATTATATTCACTCATAAGCTTGCTCCTTTCCGCTCTTTAAGAGCATCAGTAATATTTCTAGTATTCTTGATACTTATAATTTACCAAAAGACATGTCCAATAAAACTCCCTCGCTCTATTCTCCACTTTGTTGCTTATGATATTCAGCAATCTCATCAGCCCAATCATCGTCAAGTTCTGCACTGCAATTTCGACTTTTAGCCATTTTTTTGACAGCTGAACCTACCGTCTCATAATTCAATGCAATTCCATGTTCATCATTTTCATATGTAACCGAGCGATTTCTTGCTATACCTATTTTCTCTGCTTCTTTTGCCGCATCAATATTGGCACCGAGGAACAAAAACTCCCATCCGCATTCCTTTTTTACTTCAATCATTCGTTTGATGTCCTTATATGTAAACTCCTCACTTGAATTTTCCAATCCATCAGTCGTAATAACAAACAATACCTTGCCCGCTTTGTGATCTTCCGGTAAATGTTTCTGCACATTATCTATTTTATTGATTGCCTGACCTACGGCATCTAATAGTGCTGTACAACCTCTTACAAAATATTCTTTGTCTGTCAATGGTTCAATGATCTCGATTGGAAATCTGTCATGAACAATTTCCACCTCATCATCAAACAAAACTGTGGTGACATTAATCTTCTCACCTTCTTTTTTCTGCCTTGCAATCATGCCATTAAAGCCACCTATTGTATCACTCTCCAGTCCGCCCATCGAACCACTTCTGTCCAAAATAAAAACCAGCTCTGTTAATTCTGCATTCATGTGATTTACCTCCTTCGGTTAATTGTTAATCACATTATATATGCAGAAAAAACAGAGCTGGTCGCATGTCAGGCGACAAATGATGTCAATTTTATTTTATGAAAAACTATTACTAATCTAAGGTTTCAATAGCACTTTCACCTTCAACCGCCAGTTTTTCACAATAATCAATCAAAATTCTAATACAATCGAATTCCATTTTTATCAGCTCAGCATTTGGGAATTCGCTTTCCAAAATAATTCTAAGATTTTCATTGATTACTTTCATGTTCTTTTCCAGTTCCTTTTTTACTAACTCATTCATTTTTCTTTGCCTCCAATACTCATTCATAATCGTTGTATATATCACTAACTTAAAATACGGGTTGCCCATATGCATCTAATATATCATTAATCTCAAACATATCGTAAATCTTATTTTGCAAAAAATACGCAACAATAATATCCGTCTTTGAA
>OLNJ01001708.1_pt1 | contig 10503 bp, 6 predicted proteins | sample 1672191 | NCBI WGS metagenome assembly OLNJ01 (sample SAMEA3136657, study PRJEB25190) | human gut metagenome | biome: human gut; feature: human-associated habitat; material: faeces | place: Austria | collected 2013 | reverse complement strand
ACATCGGTCGCCACCAAGCAAAAGTTGTAACTACTAGAATAGCATCAAATAAATCTCCATGGTTAGCAGGTACACAAGTAGGAGACTTACACAGCATTTCAATTTCTCATGGTGAAGGTAAATTTGTAGCAAATAAAGAAACATTTGACCAATTAGTAGCAAATGGACAAATAGCAACTCAATACGTTGACTTAGATGGAAATGCTACTTACGATATAGACTACAACCCTAATGGTTCATTTTATGCAGTTGAAGGTATAACAAGTGCAGATGGTAGAATATTAGGTAAAATGGGTCACTCTGAAAGAATTGGTAAATACACTCTTAAAAATATACATGGTGAAAAAGATCAAAAAATATTTGAAAGTGGTGTAAATTACTTTAAATAAGATTTAAATAATATAAAATATATGAGAAAAATCCCAGTCAATTAAATTTGCTGGGATTTTTTGTTTTAAAATGATGTATTTTGAAAATTTATTGTAGTTTTTGTAGACAAAAAGTTATTAAGAATTTCTTGGATAATAAGAAAACTAATTTAACTGTGATACAATTAAGGTAATCATACAAAAGAGGAGGGAGTATATAATGCCAAAACAATTTAAAAAAGCTGCATGTTTTTTAACTGTTTTAGGATTATTAACATCTTTTGTATTTGGCGCACATAGTTCTTATGCAATGCCAAAACAAAAAGATGCTAAACAAGCTACAAAAGTATTATCAAATTCTGAATTAAAAACTTTAGATTTAGAAGGAGTAGAAAATGTTGATAATTTAGATGACTTATTACTAGATATCGATTGGGGATTTGACTATGAAACATGTGAAGAACTAGAACAAGACGGAATTCTTTATGTAATAAATGATAATGATGAAGTTGTAATAACTGATTGCTCTGATTCAATAGACAAATCAACAATATCTATACCAGATAAAATTGATGGACATCCTGTTACAATGATATACTATTATGTATTTTCAGGTTTAGAAAATACTAAGACTATAAATATACCAGATAGTGTTAAAGTTATAGGAGCAGAAGCATTTGCATGGAGTAATAATTTACAAACTATAAATATACCAACTAGTGTAACAACTATAGATGCTGCTGCATTTGCTGGAAATGACAAATTACAAAGTATTACTATACCAGATAGTGTAACTGAATTAGGTGTAGGAGCATTTATATTATGTGAAAATTTAACTAATGTTACATTACCAAATACAATCAGTTCAATACCATATGGAACTTTTGCTGCTTGTGTTTCATTAAAGAAAATAAATATACCAAGCAGTGTTAAAACTATAGAAGATGAAGCATTTTCTATGACTGGATTTACTGAATTTACAGTTCCAGACACTATTACAAGTATAGGTGCTAGAGCATTTTCTGATTGCGAAAATTTAGTTAAAGTTACAATTCCAAAAACAGTTACAAAAATAGGTGATGATATATTTGAAGGCGGTTCAGAAGATGTAACAATCTATGGTGAAAAAGGTTCATATGCAGAAAAATATGCAAATAAAAATGATATATCATTTAAAGCTATAAGTTCTGGACAAGAAGATCCAAGCGATATATTAACAGGAAAAACAACTGCTAAACTAAATGTTAGAAAAGGTCCAGGAACAAAATATGCTAAAATGGGGACTTTAAGCAAGGGTGCAAAAGTAGAGGTAATAACTAAACTCCCAAGCGGTTGGTATAAAATAAAATATAAAGGCACATATGGCTATGTATTAGGAAAATACGTTAAATTAAATACACCACAACAAGACGAAAAAGTAATAGCAACAGGAAAAACAACAGCACAATTAAATGTTAGAAAAGGATCAAGTACAAAATATGCTAAAATAGGTTCTTTAAGCAAAGGTGCAAAAGTAGAAATAGTATCTAAGCTTTCAAACGGTTGGTATAAGATAAAATATAACGGTACATATGGATACGTATCAGGAGCATATGTTAAATTAGATTCAGAACAACCAAAGCCAGGTGAAGATGAAAAGATAATAGCAACAGGAAAAACAACTGTAAGTTCATTAAATGTGAGAAGTGGACCATCTTCAAACTATAGCAAATTAGGTACACTAACTAAAGAAACAAAAGTAGAAGTGGTTGAAAGATATTCAAATGGTTGGTATAAAATAAAATATAAAGGCTCATACGGATATGTATCAGGAGCGTATGTAAGTTTAGATGGCTCTAAAGGTGAAGTAATAGCAACAGGAAAAACAACTGCAGGATTAAATGTAAGAAGTGGAGCAGGAACAGGGTATAAGAAAATTGGATATTTAAATAAAGGAACAAAAGTAGAAATAGTAACTAAATTATCAAACGGTTGGTATAAAATAAAATTCAATAGTTCATATGGCTATGTTTCAGGTGACTATGTTAAGTTAATTTAGTTTTGATATAAAATATATAAAAAAAGAACCTCATAAATTTTTATGGGGTTCTTTTTTGTTGATGAAATAATATAAATATAGATGATATTAAATTGCAAATGATATTGATTTTTAAAAATAGTAGTGCTACTATGAAATAAAATGTAAGAAATTTAATCAAAGGATATTTAACATTTAGAGGGGGAAATATCATGTATTTGAAGGTTGAAAATATAAAAAAATATTATGGCCAAGGGGAAAATAAAATAGAAGTTTTGAGAGGAATTGATTGTGGAGTTGAAAAGGGTGAAATGTGTGTTATGTTAGGCCCTTCTGGTTCTGGAAAATCAACACTTCTAAATTTAATTGGAGGAATAGAACATATAGATGGAGGACATATTTTAGTTGGGGATACTGATTTAAGTAAACTTTCTAGAAAAGAATTAGCACTTTATAGAAGAAATACATTAGGTTTTATTTTTCAATTTTATCATCTAGTACCAAATTTAACAGTAAAAGAAAATATAGAATCAGGAGCATATCTAAGCAAAAATCCAATTTCAGTAGAAGAATTAATGGAGACTTTAGGGTTAACAGAGCATCAAAATAAATATCCAAATCAATTATCTGGAGGACAACAACAACGTACTGCAATTGGCAGAGCGCTGGCCAAAAATCCATCATTACTATTATGCGATGAACCAACAGGAGCATTAGACTACAAGACATCTAAAGATATTCTCGAATTATTAGAAAGAATTAATGATAAATATAAAACTACCATTATTATAGTAACTCATAATGATGCTATAAAAAATATGGCTCATAGAGTTATGAAACTTAGAGATGGAAAAATAACGAAGATAGAAACTAATTCATCTCGTATAAAAGCAAAAGATTTAGAGTGGTAGGTGAGATTAAATGAGAAATCCATTAAATAGAAGTTTGTGGAGAGAGTTTAAACAAAATTTAGCTAGATATCTTGCAATTATGGTTGTAATGGTGTTGATGATAAGCGTTGTATCTGGATTTTTAAGTGTAGTATATAGTTCTAAAGATTTGCTTTATAAAAATCAAGATGAATGTAATGTTGAGAATGGACAGTTTGCAGTTACACAGACTTTAAACAAGGATACAAAAGACAAAATTGAAGATTTAAATTTAAGTTTATACGAAAATTTTTATAGTGAGCAAGATGTAAATGATGACACAATGGTCAGAGTTTATAAAACTAGAAAAGATGTAAATATACAATCAATATACGAAGGACGACTTCCTAATAAGGAAAATGAAATCGCACTTGATAGATTATTTGCAGAAAAAAATAATTATAAAATAGGAGATACAATTAAGTTAAATAAAAAGAATATAAAAATAGTAGGAACTATTGCAGTTCCTGATTATACTTCATTAATTGAAAAAAATAGTGATTTAATGATGGATGCAATTCACTTTGGGGTTGCTATAGTAAATCAAGATACGTTTGATAACTTTAAAAAGGATAATGTAACTTATAATTACAGTTATGTTTTAGATGAAAAGGACGTTACCGACAAACAAAATTACGATAAATTGAACGATATAAGAGATATATGTACTGAAAATGGATATATGCTAACAAATATGATGACTGCTGAAATGAATCAATGCATATCTTTCTTGCCAAATGATATGGGTGGGGATATTCCGATGATAGAAACATTGTTTTATATAATTTTAGTAATTTTAGCATTTATATTTGTTGTAATTAGCGAAACTATAATAGAAGATCAATCAACAGTAATAGGAACACTTTTAGCTAGTGGATATACAAAAAATGAATTAACTAGACACTATATGGCATTGCCGATTATAATAACATTTTTAAGTGCGGTAATAGGTAATATAGCTGGTTATACACTTTTACCAACATATTTTACAAATTTATATTACGGAAGTTATTGTCTTCCACCATTAGAAGTTAAATTTATACCATCTGCATTTATTTCAACTACAATAGTACCGCTTATTTTTATGATAGTTATAAATTATTTAATGTTAAGTAGAAAGTTAAAAATGGCACCAATACGTTTCTTAAGAAGAGATACACATAAAAACAAAGTTAGAAAACATATAAATTTAAAACATGGTTCATTTTTTAGACGTTTTCAAATTCGTGTTATTCTACAGAATAAGGGAAGTTATTTTACCTTATTTGTGGGAATTATTTTTGCAAGTTTTATATTTGTATTTGGATTGATTATGCAACCTACTATTGATAAATACATGGAAATCACAAAAGATAGTGTAAAGACTGAGTATCAATATGTATTAAAGGCACCCGTTGAACTTAAAAAATCACAAAGGGCAGAAAAATTGACGTTTACAAGCTTAGAAACTTATTATGAACCTGCAAATATGAACTTGGATATATCTTTCTATGGATTAGAAAATGACTCAAAATATTATGGTGATGTATCTTTGCCGAAAGATAAGGATGAGGTAACAATATCATATGATTTTGCTCAAAAAATGGGGCTTAAAAAAGGTGATACAGTAACATTTACAAACACATATACAGAAAAGGACTATAAATTTAAAGTATATGATATTTATGATTATAGAGCAGGATTTTCTGCATATCTAACTAGAGAAAATTTAAATAAAATATTAAAAGAAGATGAAAATTACTATAATGGATATCTTTCTAATAAAAAATTAGATATAGATGAAGAATATATTCAATCAAAAATAACAAAGAATGATGTTGCTAAAATAGGTGAGCAAATGACAGAATCTTTTGGTCAGATGATTCCTATAATGACATCAGTATCAATTATAATCTATTTAGTTGTTATGTATATATTAACTAAGCTCGTAATCGATAGGAATTCTGGAAATATGTCATTTTTGAAGGTTATGGGTTATGATGATAAAGAAATTAAAAAGTTATATTTAAATGCTACGACGATAGTTGTTCTGGTAAGTCTGATTGTAAGTGCTCCATTGAGCTATTTTACAATGGATAAATTGATGAAATTTGCATTTATGAGATTTGCAGGATATATTGAAATATATATGCCGTATTATCTATATGCACTTGTACTTGTATTAGGATTATTAGTTTACTCTATAGTTAGTTTCATAATAAATAAGACAATACAAAGAATAGATTTAGGAGAAGCGTTAAAAGATACAGAATAAATCTACTCAAATAAAAACTAAGAGGCATCTCAATGAAGTGAGATGTCTTTTTATATGAAAAAAATAAATTAATGTAAATGAAAATCATTATTGATAAAATTGTAAAAAACTGCTATCATAATATTGTAGAAATTAAGAAAACGTATAATCTAAAATTAAATATCAATAAACACAATAACTTTAGCGTGTTGGGGTAAATTGGAGGAGTAAATGAAGCGCATAAAAAAATATTTATCAATAAGTTTAATGGTGTTTTGTATTTTTTTAGTTGGTTGCAAATCATCTGCAGTGGAAAAATCCTCAGACAATCAAAATTCATACAGCTATACAGGTTTTGCAATGGGAACTACAATATCAGAACAAATTTATGGGAAGAGTGATTTAACAAAAGATATATTTTCTGAGTTGCAATCACTAGAGGATAATTTGATTTCATGGAGAGTAGAAAATTCAGAAATTTCAAATTTAAATAAATCTGCAGGCTCAGGAAAAAGAACAAAACTATCATCGTCTACTGAAAATTATTTAAAAAAAGTATTACAACTGTCTAAAGATAGTGATGGTGCATTAGACCCGACAATAGGAGAAATAGCTAGACTTTGGAATATAGGTGGAGATAATCCAAGAGTGCCAGAACAGGAAGAAATCGATGAATTATTGCCTTATGTAGGATATAAAAACTTAGATGTAAATGATGACGGTGCATTGATACCAGAAGGATTCAAAATAGATTTAGGGGCAGTTGGAAAGGGAATAGGCTGTGATATATCAAAAGAAATTTTAGATAAAAATGATGTAGATGGAGCAGTAATTTCGGTTGGTGGAAGCATATTAGTATATGGACAAAAACCAGATAAATCACCTTGGAAAATTGCAATTACAGATCCTAGGGGTGAAGATGAATCATCGATTTTAGGAGGATTAACCATAGATAAAGATTGTTATATTTCAACATCAGGTGATTATGAAAAATACATAATGAAAGATGGGGTCAGATATCATCATATATTAGATCCATCAACAGGTTATCCAGCAGATAGTGGTTTAATTTCTGTTACAATCGTATGTGACAATGGACTTTTAAGTGACGGTCTTTCAACAGCTTGTTTTATTTTAGGATTAGAAAAAAGCCAAAGTTTACTTGAAAAATACAATGCTGAGGCAGTATTTGTAGATAAAGACAAAAATGTTTATATGACAGATGGAATGAAGGATATGTTTGAATTAACAAATGATAATTATAAAATAGTGAACAATTAAATTAAAATATTATAAATTTTAAATTTATTTAAATAGGATAGAAAGGGGGTTAAATTTTTAATAATAAATAATATTTTAATCTATTCAAATAAAAATGCTTTATAGCAACAAAGGGGGATAATATGAGAAATATAAAGAAAAAATTATTATCATTAGGATTAACAGCAGCAATGGTAGCTTGCTACACTCCAGCAACTATTTTTGCTGATGAGGTTGGAAATCAGGGAAATATAATAGAAGTTTCTACCTACCAAGAATTGAAAGAAGCCCTTGGTTATAATAAATATGATGAAGAAAAAGGTGCTTTTGTTGCAACAGAAGGAACAGCAAAAGAAGGAGACACAATTAAATTAACTGCTGATCTAATAGCAGAGACTGATAAAGCAAATCCAAAAGGAAATAAAAGAACAGGAGATTCAGCAACTGATGCAAGATTTGACTCAACTACAGGGGCAACAGTTACTGTAGCTACTAATAATGTAACTATTGATGGTAATGGTCACACTATAGATGGAGATGGTTACCCAACTTTCGATTTTGATGGTGTAAAAGGTGCTGAACTAAAAAATATAACAGTAGAAGATGGTGCTTACACTGCTAAAATAGGTGGAGCAATATTTGTTGAATATGGGGCAGAAGTATCTATGGATAACATAACTGTAAAAGATAGTTCTGCAAATGCAACATCAGCATTTAATGGCGGTGGAGCAATCTATATAAATAACCATAGAGGAGATGCGCCAAAAGTAACTATTACAAATTCTCAATTTATTAATAATAAAGTTGGGACTAATGGAGAAACTGGAAATGGTGGAGCAATATATGGCTCAACTGCAAATTTAACAGTAGAAAACACAACTTTCAAAGGAAATAAAGCAGCAAATGGTGGAGCTATAGCCATGGATGGACAAAGTGAATTTTCTTCAAAATCAAATACATTCAAAAGAAATAAAGCTGCCGTAGCAGGTGGAGCAGTTTATGTATCTCATGGACTTTCAAATACTAAAAAAGGTATGACTATAGATTCAAATGTAAAAGCTCAAATGACAAATTCTATATTCAAGAAGAACTCAGCTGTATTAACTGGAGATGATGTAGCATATGCTCGTTATTATGATGAAACATATACAGGAGATACTTCAGCAACTACACTTACAAGTGATTCAGATTTCACAGATGTAACTTTTGCTGACAAAAATAGAACTCAATTAGCAACAAAAGATTTCGAAACAGCATTAACTATAAATAATGTTAAATATGATGCTACTAAAGTAACAGGAAGCGGTGAAGTTGGGGCAACCGTTACAGCTTATGTAGGAGACGAAGAAATAGGTGGTTCAGTAGTAGGAGAAGATGGAAAATACGAAATAGAAATAGCAGGACAAGCTGGTGGAACTGAAATAACAGTTAAAATGAGCAAAGACGGTTATAATACAGTAGAAGCCGCTAAAAATGTTTTAAAACAAATAAAAGATTTTAATGTAGATAGAATATTACCAACTTCAACTAAAATAACAGGTACAGGTATGCCTGGAGCATATGTAAAAGCTTATGTTGATGGAGAACAAATAGGCAAAACTGCAAAAGTTGGAGAAGATGGTAAATACTCAGTTGCTATACCTAAACAAGCTCTAAAAACTAAAGTAACAGTAAAAATATCTAGTGAAGGGTATTATAGAAGAGCAAAAACTTCTACAGTTTTAAATTTATTCAAAAAAGAACTTACTGCAAATACAGTTAAATCAACTTCAACTAAAATAACAGGAAAAGGTCAAGCAGGAGCATATGTAAAAGCTACTGTTGATGGAAAACAAATAGGTAAAACTGTAAAAGTTAAATCTAATGGTACTTACTCAATTACTATACCTAAACAAAAGAAAGGTACAGAAATTCAATTAAAAATGAGTAAAGCTGGAACTATGGGAGTTTACAAAACTATAATAGTTAAATAGTTTTATAAGCCACTTAAAAAGCTAAAAATTTCAGTTTTATAAAAAATATAAAAGCCCTAGTAATAATAACATTATATACTTGTGATATAATCAAAAGGTGCGGAGATAACTCCGTACCTTTAGTTTTTTAGGGGGATATAAAAAATGTTAAAAGAGAAAGTGGACAAATTAGTTGATAAGTATTTAGATGAAGTGATTTCAATAAGAAGGCATATTCATCAAAATCCAGAGCTTAGCTTAAAAGAATTTGAAACATCAAAATTTGTAGCTAATGAATTAAGAAAAATTGGATTAGAAGCACAAGAAGGTGTGGGAAAAACCGGGGTTGTGTCTAATTTAAATTTAGGAAAAGGCGAAAAAACCTTAATGTTGAGAGCGGATATGGATGCTCTTCCAATACAAGAGGAAACAGGATTGCCTTTTTCATCTAAAAATCCAGGTGTAATGCATGCATGTGGTCATGATATTCATACATCGATTTTGTTGGGAGTAACAAAAGTATTAAATGAAATTAAGGATGAAATAAACGGAAATGTTAAATTTGTATTTCAACCTGCAGAAGAAAACAATCCAGTTGGAGGGGCACCTCTTATGATAAAAGAGGGAGTTTTAGAAAATCCACATGTAGATAACGCAGTAGCACTTCATGTATGGGATTATCCAATAGGAGCAGTAGCTGTAAAACCGAATGCTATGATGTCTGAATCAAATAGAATATTTATAACTATAAAAGGTCAGGCGTCACACGCATCAAAACCACACGAAGGACATGATGCAATAGTATGTGCTGCATATTTAATAACTCAACTTCAAACAATTGTTAGTAGAGCAATTGATCCAAGTGATGTTGTTGTGCTTACATTATCAAAAATAAATGGTGGAGTGAGATATAATGTACTTCCTGGTGAGGTATCAATAGAAGGGACAGTTAGATGTTCTAGTGCAGAGGCTTGTGAGATTTTACCAGATAAAATAGAAGAGTTTATAAAGGATGTTTGCAAGATTCATGGTTGTGATTATGAATATAAATTTAGCCATGGATATCCTGTAACTATGAACGATCCTAAACTTACTAAATTAGTAAAAAAATCAGTAGTAAATAGCATAGGCGAAGATAATTTAATTGAAATGGACAATCCAGACACAGGAGGAGAAGATTTCTCATTCTTTGCAAAAGAGGTACCTTCTTGTTTTATGTTTTTAGGCTGCAAATCTGAAAAAAATGAAGATGCTTGCATATTACATAACTCTAGATTTAATTGTGATGAAGATTGTATTAAAACCGGAATAAAAGCCATAGTAAACATAGTAATTGATTATTTTAAATAAAAAATTTATAAGATTATAAAAAATAAAACCTCTCTAATATAGGTATTGGAGGGGTTTTATGTATTTAAGTAAGAAATCTAAAAAAAAATAGAAAAAATTAGCACTCTCCTATTGACAGTGCTAACAAAAAGTTGTACTATATAGTTGTAAGGAAAAAGGATAACAAGTAAGACAAAGAAATAGAAGATTTGATACAACAAATCAAAAATTTGAAAATAGGTAAAATGAATAAAGAGTCAACGAAAGCATACAGTGTATGCTTAATTTTAGAAGTTGACTTAGCACTCAATAACTTAGAGTGCTAATAAAAAGATGAAAGGATGATGCTTTATGTTATTCCCAGAAAGAAGATTTGGTTTAGTTAATAATAGTAATAATTTATTTGATTATCTTT
>OLNJ01001704.1_pt1 | contig 10536 bp, 6 predicted proteins | sample 1672191 | NCBI WGS metagenome assembly OLNJ01 (sample SAMEA3136657, study PRJEB25190) | human gut metagenome | biome: human gut; feature: human-associated habitat; material: faeces | place: Austria | collected 2013 | reverse complement strand
GAATCGGTAGAGTGTTGAAGGACTAACAAGAGTGGAAGGACAAGCATGTTCGAACGGTTTACCGACCGTGCGCGACGCGTGATTGTGTTGGCGCAGGAAGAAGCTCGGACCCTCCAGCACAACTACATCGGCACCGAGCATCTGCTGCTGGGCCTGATTCGTGAGGGTGAAGGCGTTGCCGCCAAGGCATTGGCCTCGAAGGGCGTGACCTTGGACGACACCCGCAAGCAGGTCGAAGAGATGATCGGCAAGGGAAATGCGTCGCCGAACGGCCACATTCCCTTCACCCCGCATGCCAGGCAGGTGTTGGAGCTGTCGCTACGTGAGGCGTTGCAGCTGGGGCACAGCTATATCGGCACCGAGCATATCCTGCTCGGTCTGATTCATGAGGGCGAAGGCGTCGGCACACAGGTGCTGATCAAGATGGATGTCAACCTTGGCGAACTGCGTAGCGCCACCATCGATCTGATCCGAGGCAATTCCAGCGACGGCAAGAACGATAGCAAGGGCGAACTCGCCAATGCCGGTGGCGTGCAGGACCGTCGCAATCAGACCGGTTCCGCGATTCTCGACCAGTTCGGCCGCAACCTTACGGCTGAGGCTGCCGCTGGGAAGCTCGATCCGGTAATCGGACGATCCAACGAGATCGAGCGTGTGATGGTGGTGTTGAGCCGCCGCACCAAGAACAACCCGGTGCTGATCGGCGAGCCTGGCGTAGGCAAGACCGCGGTGGTCGAAGGACTCGCGCAGAAGATCAACGCCGGTGATGTGCCGGAAACGCTGAAAGGCAAGCAGGTCTACTCCTTGGACCTCGGTTCCATGGTTGCTGGTTCCCGCTACCGTGGCGATTTCGAGGAACGCCTGAAGAAGGTTTTGAAGGAGATCAAGACCCGCGGCGACATCGTGCTGTTCATCGATGAGATTCACACCATCGTGGGCGCAGGCTCCGCGGATGGCGCCTTGGGCGCTTCCGATATGTTGAAGCCGATGCTGGCCCGTGGCGAACTGCAGACCATCGGCGCGACCACCACCGACGAGTACCGCAAGTACATCGAGAAGGATGCCGCGCTGGAACGTCGTTTCCAGCCGATCCAGGTGCACGAGCCGACCATCGCCGAGACCATTGAGATTCTGAAGGGCTTGCGTGAGCGTTACGAGAACCACCATCATGTGACGATCACCGATGGCGCGCTGCAGGCCGCGGCGGAACTTTCCAGCCGCTACATTCAGGACCGCCACCTGCCCGACAAGGCCATCGATCTGATCGATGAGGCCGGCGCCCGACTGCGTATCCGCAGGCTCACCGCTCCGCCGGAGCTCAAGGAATTGGACGCCAAGGCTGCCAAGCTGGCCGAGGAGAAGGACCAGGCCATCAAGGACCAGGACTTTGAGAAGGCCGCCGAGCTGCGTGACAAGCAGGAGAAGATCGAGTCCGAGCGCAAGGAGAAGGAATCCGCTTGGCGTGAGGGCGAGTCCGATGTGAAGATGGTGGTGGATGAGGACGTCATCGCTGAGGTGATTTCCCAGACCACCGGCATTCCGGTGTTCAAGCTCACCCAGGCCGAGTCCAAGAAGCTCATGGGCATGGAGAGTGAACTGCACAAGCGCATCATCGGTCAGGATGAGGCTGTGTCCGCATTGAGCCGTTCCATCCGTCGCGCACGCGTCGGATTGAAGGATCCGAAGCGTCCGGCTGGCTCGTTCATCTTCGCTGGCCCGACCGGCGTTGGTAAGACCGAGCTGGCCAAGGCTCTCGCCGAATTCCTGTTCGACGATGAGGATGCGCTGATCCGCGTGGACATGTCGGAATTCTCCGAAAAGTACGCCGCGTCGCGCCTGTTCGGTGCGCCTCCGGGATACGTCGGCTACGAAGAAGGCGGCGAACTTACCGAAAAGGTGCGTCGCAAGCCGTTCTCCGTGGTGTTGTTCGACGAAATCGAAAAAGCCCATCCGGACATTTTCAACACGCTGTTGCAGGTGCTGGACGATGGCCATCTGACCGATGGCCAGGGACGCAAGGTGGACTTCAAGAACACCATCATCATCCTGACCACCAACCTCGGCACTCGCGACATCGCCAAGGCCGCCAACACCGGTTTCAACCTGGGCACGAACACCGAATCGAGCTACCAGCGCATGAAGGAACAGGTCTCCGCCGAACTCAAGCAGCAGTTCCGTCCGGAGTTCCTGAACCGTCTGGATGACATCATCGTGTTCAAGCAGCTCACCGAACCGCAGGTGCGTCAGATCGTCGACTTGGATGTCAAGCAGCTCAACGACCGTCTGTTCGACCGTCACATGTCGCTCGAACTGACCGACGCGGCCAAGGATCTGCTCGCACAGAAGGGCTTCGACCCGCTGCTGGGCGCCCGTCCGCTGCGTCGCGTGATTCAGCGCGACATCGAGGACGCCATTTCGGAGAAGATCCTGATGGGCGACCTCGAAGATGGCCAGCGCGTGAAGGTGGACGCCGAAGGCGAAGGCATTCTGGGTGAGTTCACGTTCACCGGCGAGGCCTTCGAAGAGCCGAACCAGAAGGATAATCCGGCGGAGGCGACCGAAACGGCCGCTGAAACCGATGCCGCCACTGAACCGACGGCATCGACGGAACCGGCTGATTCCGCGCAGTCGCAGAACTGATTTCCAACGTTGCCGGGGTAAGAACCCCGGCAACGCGTATGCAAAAAGACCGGTGGGTTTCATGATGGAATGTCATGAAACCCACCGGTCTTTTTTACATATGCCTATTCGTCCAGCTATTCGTTCAGCTGGACGGTTGTGGTTCCGGCCGCTTCCAAGCGGAACCACAACCGTATCGCTCTATGGGAGCGTCATTACTTGATGGCGTTCAGCCACTGTTCCTTGGTGGCCTTCTCCGCCTCAAGCTTGGCCTTCTTCTTCGGATCGGACTCAGCGGCGATCTGGGCGTCAAGTTCGGCGAGCTGTGCGTTGAGCTGCTCCTCGAAGGAGGACTTACGGGCGTCGGCTTCCGGATCGGACTGCTTCCAGGCGGCATCCTCAACAGCCTTGATCTGCTTGTCGACAGCATCAAGACGGCTTTCGATGCGGTGCATGTCATCGCGCGGAACGTAGCCGATCTGATCCCATTCCTCCTGAATGGCGGCCAATGCCTGGCGAGCCTGCTTGGCGGCCTTCTCATCCTTGACCGGCACCAAAGCCTCAGCCTTGGTCAGCAGTTCTTCCTTCTTGGCGAGATTTTCCTTTTCGGACGAGCTAATCTGCTCGCGATCGGCCTGACGGGCGTTGAAGAACGTGTCCGCCGCAGCACGGAAACGTGCCCACAGCGCGTCATCATCACGACGGCCCGCACGACCGGCCTTCTTCCAACGATCCATCAGCTCGTTGAACTTGCGGGAGGTTTCCACCCAAGCGGTGGAATCCTTGATCTCCTCGGCTTCGGCGATGATGGCCTCCTTCGCGGCCTTGGCGTTGCTGCGCTCCTCATCGCGGCCCTGGGCCCACTTGCGGCGGGCGCTGTTGAACGTAGTGCGGGCGGAGGAGAAACGGGACCACAGGGCGTCGGCGTCGGCCTTGTCGAGACGGACGCTATTGTGCTGGTGATCCTGCCACTGCTGGAACAGCGAACGGAACTTGTCCGCGGTGGAACGCCAGTTGGTGTTGTCGCCCAGGGAATTGGCCAGAGCCTCGGCCTTCTCCACAATCGCGGTACGTTCGGCCAGCGCCTTGGCGACGGCGGCCTTGTGAGCCTCGCTCAGCTCGGCCTTCTTGGCCGCTCCGGCCTCCTTCAGTGCTTCGAACTGGGACTTGAGCGCCTCAATATCTCCGACGACGGCCGGCTGCTCGATTTCGGCGGAAAGCGTCTTGATGGACTCGTCGATCTCACGGTTCTTCACATTGCTGGACTTGAGCCTGTTGGCGAACAGGTCGAGCTTTGCCTTCAGATCGAGATAGCGACGGGCATACAGTGCCAGGGCCTCTTCCTTGGAAGCGTCCGGAAACTGTCCGACCTCGCGTTCTCCCTCGCCTTCCTTCACGAACACGGTGCCGTCATCGGCGACACGGCCGAACGCTTCGGTGGCCTTGATATCGGCTTCGGAGAATCCGGTGGAGGTTGCAGGACGCTGTGGAGCCTTCTTGGCGAAGGCCGCGGGGCTCGGCGCATGCGGCTTCATGGCCGCTGGGCTCGGGACGGCCGGTTTGCTGGCCTGGGTTGCGGGCGTCGCTGCCTGCTCGTTGGTTTCAGTGGTGTTCTCGGACGCGGTGACATTCTCGTCGGCCATGGCCAGCTCCTTACGTAAGCTTCATGTAGTGCAGAGGTGACGGTCCGTGACGTGCGCTTCCACACCTTGAAAAACGCGCGGCATTTTCCGTAACCTCATTTATTATAGAGAACCGTGGCTAAAGGTGCATCTATTTCAGGATTTCCAGAGTGGCTCCCCTCTGAACGTGTTGTGGAGCAGCGTGTCATCGACACGCTCCGTAATGTATTCGAGCTCAATGGCTTCATAGGCATTGAAACCCGTGCTGTTGAGCAGGGTTCCAGCCTGCTCAAGAAAGGCGAGACCAGCAAGGAGATTTACCTGCTGAGCCGTCTTCAGGAAGTCGGACACGAGTCCGACACTCCGATTGAGGATCGTCTTGGTCTGCACTTCGATCTGACCGTTCCGCTGAGCCGTTATGTCGTCGAACATTCCGGCGATCTGGCGTTCCCGTTCAAACGTTGGCAGATTCAGAAGGTCTGGCGTGGCGAACGCCCGCAGGAAGGACGTTTCCGCGAGTTCGTGCAGGCCGACATCGACGTGATCGGCAATGGCGATCTGCCCGACCATTACGAGGTCGAATTGCCGTTGGTCATGGTGTCCGCATTGGAACGTCTGCGCGAGTTCGGTCTGCCGAAGGCCACCGTGCATGCGAACAACCGCAAACTCTCCGAAGGCTTCTACCGTGGTTTGGGCCTTACGGATATCGAAGGCGTGCTGCGTGAGATCGACAAGCTCGACAAGATCGGCGCCGATGAGGTGGCCAAGCTGCTCGTCGAAGGCTGCGGCGCCGACGAAGCCCAGGCCCGTGCCTGCCTCGAACTGGCCGAGCTGACCGCCGCCGACGGCAAGGAACTGTCCGACAAGTTCGACGCATTGTGCGCCAAGCATGACATCGCGTCTGATTCCGACGCCTACGTGTTGGCACGCCAGGGACTCGACACGCTGGCGATGATCGTCGACGAGGCCGCGCGCATCCGTCCGGGCTCCGTGATCGCCGATCTGAAAATCGCCCGTGGTCTTGATTACTACACCGGTTCCGTGTATGAGACGTTCCTCGACGGCGCCGCCGCTTTGGGCTCCATCTGCTCCGGCGGCCGTTACGACAACCTCGCATCGCAGGGCAACAAGAAGTACCCGGGCGTGGGCCTGTCCATCGGCCTGTCCCGCCTGGTCTCCTACATGCTGCACACCGCGGGCGCGCACGCCAACCGTGTGTCTCCGGCATCCGTGCTCGTGGCGGTATGGAACGAAGCCGACCGCTCCGCGTCCAACCTGATCGCCAACCAGCTGCGCTCCCGTGGCATCGCGGCGGACGTGGCGCCGACCGCGGCCAAGCTCGGCAAGCAGATCAAATATGCAGACAAGCTCGGCATCCCGTACGTCTGGTTCCCGGCCGACGCTTCCGAAGAGGGCGCCCAGGACGAAGTCAAGAACATCATCACAGGAGACCAGCGGCCGGCTGACGTACAGTCGTGGGAGCCGGATACTGTGTATGCCCAGCAAACCGTTACCGTTGAAGCCTGAAATCGCAAGACTTCGCAACATACAAGAGGATAAGGAATAGGGGAAGCATGAGCCAGACGGCTTACAGAACACATCATGCAACCGAAGTGACCGAACAGCTCGTCGGTCAGAAGGTGACGCTCGCCGGTTGGGTCGATCGTCGCCGCGACCACGGTGGCGTGGCCTTCATCGATCTTCGCGACAACACCGGTCTGGTGCAGGTCGTCATCTATGACGAGGAGATGGCCCGTCCGCTGCGCTCCGAATTCGTGATCCAGGTCGTCGGTGAGGTTCGTCTGCGTCCGGACGGCAACGAGAACGAGCATCTGGCCACCGGCAAGATCGAAGTCGTGGCCGAAAGCATCGAAGTGCTGGCCAAGTCCGATGCTCTGCCGTTCCAGGTCTCCACCGCTCTTGAGAACGAGTCCGAGAACAAGCTGCCGGGCGAGGACGTGCGTTTGAAGTACCGTTACCTCGACCTGCGTCGTCCGTCCATGCAGCGCAATCTGAAGCTGCGCGCCCAGATGTCGAAGGCCGCCCGCCATGCGCTGGAGGAGATGGGCTTCGAGGAGATCGAAACCCCGACCATGATCAAGTCCACGCCGGAAGGCGCCCGTGACTTCGTCGTGCCGGCCCGTCTGGTGCCGGGTTCCTGGTACGCTCTGCCGCAGTCCCCGCAGCTGCTCAAGCAGCTGCTCATGGTCTCCGGCGTCGAGCGTTACTACCAGCTGGCCCGCTGCTATCGTGACGAGGACTTCCGCGCCGACCGCCAGCCGGAATTCACCCAGCTCGACATGGAGATGGCCTTCGTGGACCAGGAGGACGTGATGGCCATGGCCGAAAAGGTCATCGCTGCCATCTGGAAGTCCGCCGGCTACGACATCAAGCTGCCGATCCAGCGCATCACCTGGCAGGACGCCATGGACAAGTACGGTTCCGACAAGCCGGATCTGCGTTTCGGCAATCCGCTGATCGAACTGACCGATTACTTCAAGAACACGCCGTTCCGCGTGTTCCAGGCCCCATACGTCGGCGCGGTGCTCTTCAAGGGTGGCGCGGCCACGCCTCGCCGTCAGTTCGACGCATGGCAGGACTGGGCCAAGCAGCGTGGCGCCAAGGGCCTCGCCTATGTGGTGTTCGCCGAGAACGGCGAACTCAAGGGCCCCGTCGCCAAGAACCTGTCCGAAGAGGAACGCAACGGTCTGAAGGAAGCCGTCGGCGCCGAAGACGGCGACGCCGTGTTCTTCGCAGCCGGTCGCCGCACCTCCTCCCAGGAACTGCTGGGCGCCGTGCGTGTCGAGCTTGCCCGCCGCGCGGGCCTGCTCAAGCCCGACGATTTCGCCTTCACTTGGGTTGTGGACTTCCCGCTGTTCAAGCCGACCGATGACCCGGACGACGACGATGTGGCAGTCGGCCACTCCAAGTGGACCTCCATGCATCACCCGTTCACCATGCCGTCCAAGGATTGGATCGACAAGTTCGACAAGGATCCGGAACACGCCATGTCCGATTCCTACGACATCGTGTGCAACGGCAACGAAATGGGCGGCGGCTCCGTGCGTATCCACCGCGACGACATTCAGGACCGTGTGCTTGACGTGCTTGGCATCACGCCGGAAGAGGCCGCAGACAAGTTCGGCTTCCTGCTTGAGGCATTCAAGTACGGCGCTCCGCCTCACGCCGGCATCGCTCTCGGCTGGGATCGTACCGCCGCAATTCTGGCTGGCGCCGACTCCATCCGCGACGTCATCGCCTTCCCGAAGGCTGGCGGCGGCCGCGATCCGCTGACCGGCGCTCCGGCTCCGATCTCCGCTGAGCAGCGCGCCGAGACCGGTGTCGATTACGATCCGGATGAGGACGAGGACTGATACGGTTTCGCCCATAGATGAATGAAAAATGTCCGAACATCAATGATGCTCGGACATTTTTTATTATTCGCGTTGTCTATTTTCCGTCGCTGTCATTACAGTGGAGCGTGTTTGATTATCCGGCAACCAGAAAGGGTTGAAGCGCGGTATGAAATCGAAAACACAGGACAAGAAGCGACTGAACGCGGTCGGCATGCGCATATGCGCGCTGTTCGCCGTGCTCGCCGTGGTCTTTGCGGCATTCATGACGACCGTTCCGCATGCGCTCGCCTCCGAAACTGGCAATCCGGCCTCGGTCAAGGGCAAGACATATAAAATCGGCACCGACACCACGTTCGCACCGTTCGAATACCGTGAGAACGGCAAGATGACCGGCATCGACATGGAGCTAATCCGAGGCATCGCCAAGGAAGAGGGCTTTAAGGTCGAGATACAGTCGCTGGGATTCAACGCCGCGTTGCAGGCCCTAAGCTCCAACCAGGTGGACGTCGTCATAGCCGGCATGTCCATCACTGACGAGCGTAAAGCCTCCTATGATTTCTCGAATCCGTATTTCCAATCCGGCATCCAGATGGCCGTCGCGGCCAACAACGACGACGTCACCGGCTATAAGGACCTCAAAGGCCGGACGGTTGTGGCGAAAACCGGCTCGGAGGGCGAATCGTACGCCAAACAGCATGCCGACAAGTACGGTTACAAGGTGACTTCCGTCGACCAATCCTCAACCATGTACGAGATGGTCAAATCCGGCAATGCCGTCGCGGTGTTCGACGATTATCCGGTACTGGCATATGGCGTATCGCAGAACAACGGTCTGAAAATCGTGACTCCGAAGGTGCCGCACGGCGAATACGGCATGGCCGTGAACAAAGGCATGAACGCAGATTTGCTGGCCGCCATCAACGATGGATTGAACAAGATGATCGCTTCGGGGGAATACGAGCGAATCGTCGCACAATATCTTGGCAAGCAAGGCGCGAAAGAGCAGGCCAAATCGATTTCCGGCATGATCACCGACAATGGCGACGACAGCGCCGAACAACAGAAGGTCGGTTTCCTCGGACTGGTCAAACAGTCGATGCCGGCATTGCTGACGGGCTTGAGGAACACGCTGCTGATCACGTTGCTTTCCTTCGCGATCGCATTGGTGCTCGGCGTCGCGTTCGGCCTGATGAAGGTTTCGGAAAGCAAAATCGCCGCAGGATTGGCCAATGTGTACATCGCGGTGTTCCGCGGCACCCCGATCCTGGTGTGGGCGTTCTTCTTCTACTTCGGCGTGCCCCAGCTCATCGGACATAGCGTGAACATCTGGGTCGCCGGCGCATTGACCTTGTCGCTCAACTCCGGCGCGTACCTGGCGGAAATCGTGCGTGGCGCAGTCCAATCGGTCGATTCCGGACAGATGGAGGGCGCACGTTCGCTGGGACTCAACCACAGGCAGGCCATGCGCCGAGTGATTCTGCCGCAGGCCAGCAAAATCGCCATGCCTTCGATCATCAACCAGCTGGTCATCATGATCAAGGACTCCTCGCTGCTGCTCGCCATCGGCTTCGGTGAGCTGCTGTACCAGGCGCAGCAGCTGTACGCGGCGAACTTCCGCGTAACCGAAACGCTGCTGATCGTCGGCGTCATGTACTTCGTGGCCATCACCATCCTGACGTGGCTGGCCAACATCGTGGACAGGAAGGTGAACCGATGAACGAGAACGACGTGATCATCGACGTCAAGGATCTGCACAAAAGCTACGGGCAGACCGAGGTCATCAAAGGCGTCGACATGACCGTGCGCAAAGGCGAGGTGATCTGCATCATCGGACCGTCCGGCGCCGGCAAATCCACCATATTGCGTTGCCTGAACGGACTCGAACAGGCCACCGGCGGCAAGATCGTGGTCAACGGACACGATTTGACGGACAGCCATGTGAACATCGACCAGGTGCGCGAGCAGGTGGGCATGGTGTTCCAGCATTTCAACCTGTTCAACAACATGAGCGTGATCGACAACATCACCCTCGCACCGAAACTGGTGCATCATGAAACGGATGAGCAGGCCCGCGCGCACGCCATGGAACTGCTGAAAACCGTAGGATTGGCTGAAAAAGCCGACGCCATGCCGAAATCGCTGTCCGGCGGGCAGAAGCAGCGTGTGGCGATCGCGCGCTCGCTGGCGATGAATCCGAAGGTGATGCTGTTCGACGAGGCGACATCCGCGCTCGACCCGGAAATGGTGGGCGATGTGCTCGAAGTGATTCGCGACCTTGCCGCCAAAGGCATGACCATGGTGCTGGTGACCCATGAGATGGGCTTCGCACGCGAAGTGGCCACGAGGGTCATCTTCACCGATGCCGGCGTGATCGAGGAAGAGGGAACCCCTGACGAGATCTTCAACCATCCGAAGAGCGAACGATTGAAGACCTTCCTCTCCAAGGTGCTGTGACATTGCTCCGGCGGCGATCCGTTTGATGAATATGTTCGTCAAACGGTATGAAATGTCTCATATTCCGGACGAAATGATGTGAACGGGCAGTATAGGAAACATGAATTTCGCATTGCTTTCTTATACTGCCCTTTATGTCTGAAATGAAAGAAACCGAAGCGAAGCGTCCCATCATGCCGGACGCGGGAGCGGATAACAGGCCGCTCGTCGAACTGACCCATGTCGAGAAGCATTATGGCGATCTGCATGTGCTCAAGGACATCAACCTCACCGTACGCAAAGGCGAGGTGCTCGTCATCGTCGGACCGTCCGGCTCCGGCAAATCCACGATGTGCCGCACCATCAACCGTCTGGAAACCATCGATTCCGGCGATATCCGCATCGACGGCAAACCGCTGCCGCAGGAAGGCAAGGAACTCGCCAAACTGCGTGCGGAAGTGGGCATGGTGTTCCAATCGTTCAACCTGTTCGCCAACAAAACCATT
>OLNJ01001702.1_pt1 | contig 10545 bp, 12 predicted proteins | sample 1672191 | NCBI WGS metagenome assembly OLNJ01 (sample SAMEA3136657, study PRJEB25190) | human gut metagenome | biome: human gut; feature: human-associated habitat; material: faeces | place: Austria | collected 2013 | reverse complement strand
TTATGTACTGCGAGGGGGGGAGCGAGCCGTTTCCTAACTCACCTTAGCCATAAATGATTATAGCTTTGATGTTAAGTATAAATTTAAAAATAATTTGTGAGCGAAGGGGTTAAATAAAGTATATATAATGTTTAAAATATATTTCTAAATATTAATAAAGATATACTATAATATATATAAATTACTTTTTGTTTAGGTTAATTATATAATATTCATTTACGAGGATATTATATAAAAGTATATAATTTTAATTAGATAAGGAGCTAATGTTAATGGCAAAGAAGAGATTTTATGCGATAAAAAAGGGGAAGGGAAATACTAAAAATAAAATAGTGGGGACTTGGGGCGAATGTAAGGAATTAGTTTTGGGATATCCTGCTGAATATAAGGGTTTTGCTACAAAAGAAGAAGCTGAAATTTATTTAGGAATTAAAAATGTTCCAAACGATGAAATACATTTAAGAACTACTGTTAAAAAGATGAAAGTAAAAAAAAGAAAGAGTAGAAATAAAAATACAACCATATTAGAAGTGGAACTTTCCAAAGATTTATATAATAAATTTTCTGATGAATGTTCTAACCTAGATATATCTGAAAATGATATTATAGTAAATCTGATTAAAGAATGGTTATTATAATGTAAAAAAAGATGATATAGTATATATAGATAGATAGAAGATTAATTTAAAAAGGTGTTGATTTAGAGTGACTAGATTAGAAATATTAAGCCCAAAAGTAGATTTTGTTTTTAAAAGAATATTTGGAAATGAAAATAATCCAAGAATATTAATATCATTTTTAAATGCAGTAATAAAACCTAAAGACCCGATACAATCAGTACAAATAATGAATAATGATATAGACAAAGAATCTATTGAAGATAAATTTAGTAGATTAGATATTAAGGCAAAAACTAATAAAAATGAATTAATTAATATTGAAATTCAAATTAAAGATGAACATAATATGGTGAAGAGAAGCTTATATTATTGGAGTAAAATGTTTGAAAGTCAACTTACAGAAGGGCAGAAATATGATACATTAGCAAAAACAATTTGTATAAATATATTGAATTTTAGGTGTTTAAAGACAAAAGAAGCACATTCAATATATAGATTAAAAGAAGTTAATACAAATGAGGAATTAACAGATCTTCAGGAAATACATTTTATAGAATTACCTAAATTACCTAAGAATGAAGAAATAAAAGATGTATTTGATGCCTGGATGGAGTTTATAGAAAATCCTATAAGTAATAAACTTGAAAAGGCTGAAATGAACATACAGGAAATTAAAGAAGCAAAAAACGAATTATTAAGATTAAGTGCAAGTGATAAAGAAAGAATGAAGTATGAAGATAGAAGAGCTGCTTTATTAGATAAAGTAAGTGCCCTTGAAAATGCTGAGGAAAAGGGTATTGAAATAGGTAAAGAAATTGGTAAAAAGGAAGGTGAACAAAATAAAGCTATAGAAGTAGCTAAAAATTTAATTGAAGCTGGTGTGGATATAGAAATAATTATAAAGAGTACAGGATTAGAAAGAGTTGAGATAGAAAAATTATTATAGATAAAATGGTATTAGTTGTATATTCAATTAATACCGTTTTATTTTATAAAAAAGAGAGATATAAAAAAATAATAAAGGACAATATATATCTAAAAATATTAAAAGATGTCCCTTGGGGACATCTTTTAATATTGGTCTTTAGAGAAAAATAAATTTAGATAATTGTAAAATCAATTGATTTACTATGTTTACAATCTAATGAAAGAAAGCCAGAGCAACCAAAAAATTTCTTTCCAGTTTTACTATTAGATTTTTCAAGCATTTCATTTCCACATTCAGGACAGTAAATAGGGGCAGTAGTTAATAGTTTAGTAAGTTCACTTTCAATAAAATTGCGATTACAATTATTTGGTTTTAATCTCAATAATTTTATTCCATTTCTTTCAAGTAATGAATTTTTAAAAGCATTTCTTATTTTTTTACTATCATTTAATTCATGATGTGATCTATCTATTTCAATTGCTACTAAAGGAACAAAAGATTTTTCAGATAGTAATAATATATCTATATGATAAGAAGAAAGTTGTTTTAAGTTTTGATTTTTAAAATCATTAGTAGGTTTAAGGAGAAAATTATGGATATCATAAATGAATTGAAATTTTTAAAGAAAAATAAATATTTAAAAAATCCTAAGTTATTACAAATAGAAATAACAGATATTTGTCCTTTACATTGTAAACAGTGTTATAAAGATTTACAAAGACAAGGTGAGATGAGTTATGAAAAATTCTCACAGATAATAAATGAAGCAAAGAATTTAGGTGTAAAGAAAATAGTGTTAAATGGGGGGGAACCATTAACACATACTAAAATAATAGATATTATATGGAAGGTTTCTGAAGCTGGTATTATTCCAGTATGTTTTACAAGTGGATATGGTATAGATAGAGATTTTCTAAAAAAAATAAAAGGATCTAATATTGAATTTTTATTATCATTAAATGGTTCTAATAGTGAAATACATAATAAGTCTAGAGATGGATTTGAAATAACAATGAAAGCTATTGATCTACTATTTAAAAGTAATATTAAATATTCTATAAATTGGGTAGCTAGGCATGATAATGTTAAGGATTTATCTAATATGATTGATTTAGTTAAAAGGTTTAAAGCTTGCAAAATAAATATAGTTGCTAATAAATTAACTAGTTATGGAGAAATAGAATCAGAATTAAATGAATTAGACTATAAATTAATTAGAGAAATTGTTAATCAAAATGATAATAATAAATATATAACTATACAAAGTTGTTATAATATTTTAGGAGTATTTTGTTTTGATGGTAATATACCTAAAATGACTGGATTCAATGCAGGGAAAACATTTTATGCAATAACTAAAGATGGTAACTTACAAAAATATAACTTGAAAAATTGAATGAATATCATATCATAAAAAATATAATTACAATAAAGATGAATATAATATTGAAATAAAACATCTTAGGAATAAGTATACAGATATAGAATTTTGTACATTATTAAGACTTAAATTAGAAAAATAAACTTAATTAGATAAACTGAAAGATTCAGAATATAAGCTACTTACAGTTGTATAATACGTATATTTATATTCATTATATTGATATACATCTACTTTATGCCTTTCAATTTTCATTTTTTTTATTAATTATTATCTACCGGGAATTTAACATAAGTTCCTCTAACTGACAGGATTTTGACCACTTGGAGTTACAGTGACAGTTTTATATTCAGTATTAATATATGTAAAATATTTAAATATTTATAAAAAATGAAATCTAAAGTAAAATCAATATTGTTTATGCGAGATATATTGAAAGATGATTGGAATTAAATATATCAGTCAAGTATAAATAGAGTAGAATTGTATGGATCTTAGAAATTCCTTTATTCCCGGAACTAAATTATCTTTATATTTAATAGGAATATAAAGATAATAATACTTTTAAGAGGAAAAAACTGCGAAGAAAATTTATTCTACACAGTTTTTTATTTATTTATATACGTGATTATATAAATAATATTGCAATGAATGATTATATTTTATTTACAGTTTTAAATACTCTATATGAATATATTGTAGAAGTTATAGTTAATAGTATTAACATAGTCAAAAATATTATAGAGCTAATTTTACTTGATGTAAAAAAGCATACTGGAGCAAAAACTATACCACAAATAACAAAAAGTTTTCCAGAAAATTTATGAGTTTTATACCAAGTATCATGATTAGATAAAGTCCATTTAGTACGAATTCCTATTATGGAATTGCTTCTAATTTTAGGAAGATAATTTCCTATTAGAACCAATAATAAGCATAAAGATGTCCAAAAAACATTAATAAGATTATTAATATTATTAATGTTTTTATAAGAGATAAATAGCATTATATAACAAATTATATTAATAAGTACAAGAGTGAATTCTACACTATATTTGTTGAAGAAAGAAGCAGAAGGATTTTTATTTGGAAGAATAGGTAATAATATGCCCAATAATATATTTATTAAAGGTAATATTATTAATTCATTTTTATTACCAATCCTATCAGCTTCACCAGCAAGATTAAAATGCATAATCAAATTATCAGGTAAATTAGGTAAAATAAAGAGTGTTATAATTAATGGTAAAATAGTTAAAAATATTATTTCAAGTGAGTATTTTTTAAATACTTTCATTATGATTTCCTCCCTTAAATTGAATGATCCATAGTATTAAATCTTGAAATACAGATGTATTAATATAATATACAATATAATTTTTATTTTTTTTTTCATATATAAGATTAGATTTTTTTAAAATTGATAAATGATAAGATATTGTTGAATTTGTCAATTTGTATTTTTCAGATATTTCGCCTGCTGAAAGTGGACCATTATTTAATAAAACTAAGATATCACGTCTGACATTATCAGATAATGCTTTAAATATATTTATATTATCTATTTTAATAACCCCCTTTTGAATTAATTAAAATTATTATTTTAATAACTACATATGCAATCTATTTCGAAATATTTCTAAATAGATTATACCATAAAAAAATGAAAAAACAAACATATATTACTAAAAAATAAATAAATAGTATATAAATTAAAAAAAAACAATAAAATTTAAAAAAAGTAAAAAATTGCAATTTAAAGAAGTTTTATGTATAATAATATACGAGCTATAATTAAAAAAATATATATACGTGATTTACTTAATAATATTATTGTATTTAGATTAAGTTAAGTAGAAATTTACTTTGGCTCTAAAAATATCAAAGGGGGAGAGTTTATGGATAATTATCAATCACCTACAATGGAATATGCAGCGGGAGATTTTCAAAGTGAGAATCAGCGTATTACCACAGTTATACCTGTTGTTGTTGCAGCAGCAGCAGCAGTAGCCGCTGCAATTGTGGTTGTAAATGCTAGTGCTATTTATAATTTTAGTAGCTTCTGGAATGTATCATAGTAAAAATAAATTAATTAGTGATTAATTTAATTAATCACTAATTAATTTTAAGTTAAAAATATTTTATTTATATAGCGAGGAAAAAATGAATAGTGATTATAAATTAAATGAATATAGTTTAAGATTAGCCGAGGAAAAGGATACTAGATCGATAATAGATTTTATAAATAATAAAAGAAAGAATAGTAAATTGAATTTAGAGAAAAATCTATTTATAAATGTAATGTTAAATAATTATAATTATAGTAGTGAAAATATACGTTATAGCTTATATAACTTTACGGAAGAGTTTATTTTGATTGAAAAATATGGAATCATAAATGGAGTAATAGCAATAGATATACCTCAAAATTTATCTAAGGCAGCAACAATTAATCTAATTATTTTGGATGATTTTATTATAGATAAATTTAAAGAAATATTTAAATTTACATTATGTGAACTAGACAAAAAATCTATAAGAGATTTAACTAAAATTAGAGTATTTATAGAAGAAAACTTAGAGTATTCCGAATATTGGATTAAACTTTATGAGGATTTAGGTTTTGTACATGAAGTTACAAGAGCATTTGAAATAGAACATAGAGGGCCTATAAAGTCTATGAGTATTGATACGGATTTGAAAGGGGTATAATTATGAGTAGTAATGCAAAAAAAAGATGGGATATAATTACAGGTCCATATCAAATATCAATTGATGTAACAAATAAATGCAACTTGAGATGCTTGCATTGTTATAATTATAGTGGTGAGAATATTTGTATTCAGAATGAACTTTCAGATGAAGAAATATTAAATTTAATAACTGATTTATGTGATATGAAACCTTATAATGTGTGTATATGTGGTGGAGAGCCATTACTTAGAAAAGAGCTTGTTATAGATATAGTAAAGATGTTATCAAATAATAATATTAAATGTTCTATGGTATCTAATGGAATATTATTGGATGATGATACTGCATTTAAATTAAAAAAGGCAGGAATATTTAAAGTACAAATTAGTTTAGATGGACTAGAGGAATCTCATGATAGACTTAGGGGAGTAAGTGGAGTATTTGAAAAAGCAATTAAAGCACTTGAAGCGTTAAAAAAACAAAAAATCGGTTCGGGAATTGCCTTTTCACCTACTCCATGGAATATTAATGATTTTAATAATGTAGTTGATTTAGCCTTAAAGTTAGATGTTGAAGAAGTTAGAATACAAGCATTGATGCCAATAGGTCGAGGGAGTTTAAATTCAAATGAATTAATACCAAGTAATGAACAGTATAGATTATTAATGAAATATATAAATGAATCTAAGAAAAGAGTAAAAAAATTAGGAAGTAATTTAAATATTCAATGGGGAGACCCGATTGACCACTTAATAAGATTTCCTGAACAAATAGAAAGTACTCCAACTATAGCGATAAGAGCCAATGGGAATATAGCACCATCAGTATATTTACCAATAAGTGTAGGAAATATAAAATCAAAAAGTTTTAAACAATATTGGAATAGTGGATTAGCAAGAGTATGGCAAATATCTAAAGTTAGAGAAGTTGCAAATAATTATAGAAGTGTTATGGAGATGAATATTAAAGATAAAGATTTGCCAACTACATTTTTAGATGAAGATATTTATTTGGATATTATGGATAAAGATTTTGATCAGTATATCAAGGAGTAGCAATATGGAATTAAATAAAAAACAGTTAGAATTTAAACCTAAGTTAATAGAAAATTTTTTACAATACTATAGGGAGGAAAAGTATAATTTTCATTCTGTAATATTTAGTAAATCAGTAGGGGGAGAATTATTATTAAATAATTCTTTTATGCAAATAATGAAGTGCCTAAATGGTAATATAAGTATTGGGGATATTATAAATTATATATCTAATTTATATTCAAATGTAGATTATGAATTAGTTAAAAGAGATGTTATTGACGTATTATATAAATTAACAAAGGTAGAAGGAATCGAGTGGAATGGAGAAAATCCATTTATGGCAAGTTTTTTAGGAAAAATTGATAATAGATATAGCATTGTATTATCAACATATAAAGAAAGAAGTAATATAGTTAATTATATTAAGAATAATCAAGACAAAAATAATTATTATAATCCGTATATTAATTATTTCGATTTTGAGCAAGAGATATTATTAGATAGCACTTATACATTTATTATTAGTAATGAAAACAGTAAAATTAGTGGAGTATTATTTTTTAAAAAAATAAGTAATACTATTATAAATTTAACAGCATGTATATTTAATAAAGAAATAGTTAATGTATATAAATATATTAATTATGCAATTAATACCATAAGTAAAATAAACAATAATAATGTGAGATATTACAGAGTTTATACTACAGATATAGATTCTAACTTTATTAATGAAGAATTATCAAAACTAGAGTTTGAAGAAACTATAACTTTAAAAAATGAGTTAGGAAAAGATATTAATATTATAGAATGGAATTTAGTTAACTAACCATATCAGGAAGGAAACAAAGAGTGAATATAAAAAAGACTGAATTAATTGAATACATAACTTTTATTAAAAAGTTTGCATTAGAATATAGATTTAAAATTCTAGGATGTATATTAATATCTATATTAACAATGTTATTTGCATTATTAAATCCTATACTCTCTAGAATACTAATAGATAATGTGTTAGTTGCTAAAAATGTAAATTTGCTTTATAAGTTATTAATAATACTATTTTTAATAACTATAGTTAATTCTATTGTGCATTTCATATTCACATTTACATTAGGGAAAATATTTGTAAACATTGGAAATGATATGAAAAAATTTATATTTAAGTATATATTAGATATAGATATAACAGCTAGCAACAACATAGAAATTGGGAAGTTAAATCAGTGTTTATTTACAGATACAGAAATACTAAAAGTTTCGTTTGGGCAAATTGTATTTGGGGGTATATTTAATAGTCTATTAATAATTTTATTATTTATATATATGGGTACAATTAATGTTGGATTGAGCTTTTTAGTTATATTATTGCAGATGATACAAATAGTTATACTGGCTATATTCCCTAAAAAAATAAAAATAAAAAATTATCAAAAGAAAAAATACTATGAAAGTGTAATGACAAGAACAATTGAAGTTTTTTCTTCTTTAGGGCTTATAAAAAACTTTAATATAGAGGAAAAAGAATCAATTAGGTTTGCTTTATCATTAGATAAAGCCGCTGAAAAAACAATAGAAGAAAATTTATTAGTAAATTTATTTAATGAAATTTCAAGTTTTATAATTTGTATTGTTCAATTTTGTGTTTTAGGCTATGGAGGATATTTAGTTGCAAATAACATAATTACTTTAGGTGAACTTACATCATTTATTATAGTCTCTAATATGCTATCATCACCAATTACTTCTATAATGAATATTATACCAGGATTACAAGATTCACTAGCTAGTTTCAAAAGGGTTCTAGAAATATTGAGTATTAAAAATAAAGAGAATAAATGTAAAGAGTTAGACAAGCCTATTAGTGGAAATATACAATTAAAAAATGTATTTTTTAGTTATGATGATTATAAATTAATATTAAAAAATATTAATTTAAATTTAATGCCAGGAAAAATATATTCAATAATTGGTAGAAGTGGAGCAGGAAAGACGACTTTATGTATGTTGATGTCTAAGTTTAATATTGCGACTCAAGGTGAGATATTGGTAGATGATTCAAATATATTAGATTTAGATAATAAGTGCTTAAGAAAAAATATAGGTTTATTATTTCAAAATAATTTTTTGTTAAGTGGAAGTATAAAAGAGAATATCTGCTTAGGAAATGAGAAAATAACTGATGATAAAATCATAAATGCAGCTAAATTAGCAAATTGCCATGATTTTATTAGTAATTTACCAGATACATATAATACTCAAATTGGACCAAATGGAATTGGATTATCTGGTGGACAATTACAACGAATAGCTTTAGCAAGATTATTTTTGCAGAGACCAAAGATAATTATTTTAGATGAACCAACATCTTTTATAGATTTAGAGAGTGAAAGAATTATAAAAGAATCATTAAAAATATTATCTAAAGAGTCTACAGTTATTATGGTTACTCATAAATTAGATACAGCAAAAATAGCAGATGAAATAATATTGTTAGATAAAGGCGAAGTTAAAGTAAAAGGTACGTATAAAGAAGTGTTAAAAAATAATTATTATAAAGAGATTTATGAAAAAGTTTTATGTTAGCGAGGATATGTATGTGTTACAGATGTTTTCTTTATAAGTTAAAGAATATAAAAAGTGATGGAGATATAGATGAAATTGGAGAAGTTAAAATTATATCTGAGATAAAAGGGGAAAATTGTATTTTAAAATATGTAAAGGTTATTAATGGTATAGAAGTTGAAAATAGCTATGTTTTATTTAATAATGATACTTTTATTCCTATTGAATCTAGAAGCGAATATAAAGTTAATTCAGTTTCAATTGATATTGTAGCTAATTTTTCAAAAAAAAATGTATTATTAAAAGGGGCAGATAGCTTAGGTAATAATAAGAAGAAAAAGATTAAAATTAAATATGATACAATTGATATAATACAATTATATAAAATTATTGAAATTTTATATAAAAAAGAAGAAAATAAAATATCTATAAATATACTAAATAACTTACTTGGTGATATAAGTGAGCTTATAGTTGAAAATTGTGGAAAAGAGATAGTGAATATAAATGATACAGAATATAGAGCAATAAGAATATCTGTATCAGATAAAAATAGTAATGAAAAACAATTCTTATTATTTTCTGATGATTGCAATAATATTTTATTGAAAATTTTCTCGGGTAACACATACATGGAATATATTGGTTAATATATTAAATGTTTTTTGAGAAAATAAACAACAATAAAGTACTTAAATGTAAAAATAAATTATTAATAGAATAAGAGTTATATTAAGTAGTATGACTCTTATTTTTATTTAGATATTGATTGTATTGATTTAATCAAATCAATATCTAATTCAGATAATTTTTTCATCATTTCCATATAGTTTAAGTATTTTTCTATATTCCTTATTAAAATAAGGATAGTATTATATGATTAAGCTTTCTTTGTTTAAGTACGAGGATAGCTTTTTTTATTTACTTTATAGCATCAAAACTTAACACTTTTGGACTAGGGGTGTTTTTTGATTGACATATATTTTTAATGAACGATGAAATAATACTTAATAAAGGGTCAAAAATCATGTTCAAAAGTAAATAGTAAAGTATCGTTTAGAAATACTTTATTATTTACTTATTTTATATAAATTTATTGTAGATAAAAGATAGAAAATAGAGTAGCGACACATGTCGGAGATAAGAGATAAAAAATAGAGTAGCGACACATGTCGGAGATAAGAGATAAAAAATAGAGTAGCGACACATGTCGGAGATAAGAGATAAAAAATAGAGTAGCGACACATGTCGGAGATAAGAGATAAAAAATAGAGTAGCGACACATGTCGGAGATAAGAGATAAAAAATAGAGTAGCGACA
>OLNJ01001701.1_pt1 | contig 10552 bp, 8 predicted proteins | sample 1672191 | NCBI WGS metagenome assembly OLNJ01 (sample SAMEA3136657, study PRJEB25190) | human gut metagenome | biome: human gut; feature: human-associated habitat; material: faeces | place: Austria | collected 2013 | reverse complement strand
CTCGTGCTCGCCGTTCAGCTCCAGCACCTTTTCGCTTTTGACCTTTTCCTGCTGGGCGGGCATGCTGTTCAGCACCTTTTCCATTTCGATGGACAGCGGGCCGCTGCTGGACAGGCATACCGGGTGGCTCTTCAGGCGCTGAGACAAGCGCACTTCAGTCACCTTGCCGTCCAGAGCCTCTTTCATGGCCTCGAACAGCTCCTTATTTTCTTCGTTTTTGGCTTTAACTTCCTCTTTTTCCGCGTCGGTCTCAATGCCGAGATCGTCGGCGGAGATGTTGCGGAACTCTTTTTCTTTTTCCTTGTCGCCGTAGCTGCGCAGCATCTGGAGCATGAACTCGTCTACATCGTCCGTCAGGTACAAAATGTCGAAGCCTTTGTCCAGCACGCGCTCGGCGGCAGGCAGCTTGGCCAAACGGTCGGTGCTTTCGCCCGCGGCGTAGTAGATATATTTCTGGTCCTCAGGCATGGCCTCGTAATATTCCCGCAGCGTTACCAGCTTGTTCTCCTTGGCGCTGTGGAACAGCAGCAGATCCTGCAGCAGCTCCTTGTTCATGCCGTAGGAGGCATAGCAGCCCATCTTGAGCTGCAAGCCGAAATTCCTGAAGAACTCTTCGTATTTTTCACGGTCGTTCTTCAGCCAGGAGGCCAGCTCGTTTTTGATCTTGCGCTCCAGCGTGGTTTTGATGAGCTTGAGCTGGCTGTCATGCTGCAGCATTTCGCGGCTGATGTTCAGGCTCAGGTCCTGACTGTCCACGATGCCCTTGACGAAACTGAAGTAGTCGGGCAGCAGGTCGCCGCACTTCTCCATGATGAGGACGCCGGAGGCGTAGAGGGCCAGACCCTTTTCGTAGTCCTTGGTGTAGAAGTCGTAGGGGCGGTGGCTGGGCACGAAGAGCAGGGCGTTGTAGTTCGCGGTGCCCTCGGTGCGGCTGACGATGACCCGGGCGGGGTCGGCGTAGTCGTTGAACTTATCCTTATAGAAGCTGGCGTACTCCTCGTCGGTGACCTCACTCTTCTGCTTCTTCCAGATGGGTACCATGCTGTTCATGGTCTCCAGTCCGGTGTAAGTTTCCCACTCGGGCTTGTAGTCCTCGGGCTTGGGGTCGGGTTCGGGCTTCTGACGGCTCTTCTCCCGCTCCATCTGGATGGGGTAGCGGACATAGTCGCTGTACTTCTTGACGATGGCCACGATGCCATACTCGTCGAGGAAGTTGTCGTAGTGGTCGGTCTCGGTGTCGGGCTTGATGTGGAGGATGATGTCGGTGCCCGCCGTCTCCTTCTGGGCAGGCTCCAGCTCATAGCCGTCCGCACCGCTGGACTCCCACTGCCATGCCTCGTCGGAGCCGTAGGCCTTGGAGATGACCGTCACCTTGTCGGCCACCATGAAGGCGGAGTAGAAGCCGACGCCGAACTGGCCGATGATGTCGATGTTCTCGTCCTTGTTGTCTTTCTTGAAGTCGAGGGAGCCGGAGTGGGCGATGGTGCCGAGGTTCTGCTCCAGCTCCTCCTTCGTCATGCCGATGCCGTTATCGGAGATGGTAAGGGTGCGGCTGTCCTTGTCGCGGGTGAGCAGGATGCGGAAATCGCCTTTGTTCATGCCGACGGAGGGGTCGGTCAGGCTCTTATAATACAGCTTGTCGATGGCGTCCGAAGCGTTGGAGATCAGCTCCCGCAGGAAGATCTCCTTGTTGGTGTAGATGGAGTTGATCATCATGTCCATCAGCTTTTTGCTTTCGGCCTGAAATTCTTTTTTCGCCATAATACAAAACCTCTTTTTATCAGATTCAATGCCAGCACCCGGAGCGGTTGACTGCTCACGGTGACTTAGCACTCGTAACTTTCGAGTGCTAATATACACCGGCAGGAAATAAAAATCAAGGGCTTTCATAAAAAGTTCAAAAAACTTTCCCGGCGGGGCGGCGTTTGGCTTTACTTTGCCCTGCCGAAGCCGTATAATGGGCCGGAGTGATCTGTATAAAAAGGAGGAAAACGGAACGATGCAGCAGATACAGCTGGAACTTGAGGGCGGCGGGACGCTGACCGTCTGCCTGCGGGCGTCGCTGGACGCCATGCCCACGGTGAAGCAGCGGCCTCTGGTGCTGGTGGTGCCCGGCGGAGGATACAGCCATGTCAGCCCCCGGGAGGGCGACCCGGTGGCCCTGCAGTTCGCGGCGGCGGGCTATCACACCGCCGTGCTGACCTACAGCGTGGGGGAAGGGGCGCGGGACTACCGGCCTCTCCGCCAGCTCAGCGAGGCGCTGGGGCTGCTGCGGCAGCACGCGGAGGAATGGCATATCCTGCCGGATAAAATAGCGGTCTGCGGCTTCTCGGCGGGCGGGCATCTGGCCCTGTCCGGCGCGGTGCTGGACATCCCGGGCGAGACGGCGCAGCAGCGGCCCGACGCGGTCATTCTGGGCTACCCGGTCATCACGGCAGGGGAGTACGCCCACCGGGGCAGCTTCGTCCAGCTGGCGGGCAGTGAGGACGCCGCCGCACAGAGAGCCTTCGGCCTGGAGGACAAGATCACGCCCGACACACCGCCGGTCTTCGTCTGGCATACGATGGAGGACAGGACCGTCCCGGTGGAGAACACGCTGCTGCTGCTCTCGGCCCTGCGGCGGGCGGGCGTGGCCTGCGAGGCGCATCTCTTTGAGCAGGGGGTCCACGGCACCAGCATCAGCACCGCCGAGGTGGACGCCGCCGACCGGCACCGCGCCCGCTGGGTGACGCTCTGCCTCGAGTGGCTGGGGCGGACGTTCGGGTTCGACCTGCGGTGAATTGGACATTCCTACAAAAAATTCATAATTTTATGGTTGACCTGCCCAAGATTTAAGGGTATACTGGGCAGCGGAAACAAACGAGGAAGAAGGAAACGTACATGGAAAAGAAGATCTCGGTCAAAGACCTGCTGATGCAGGCATTCCTGACGGGCTGGGAGCTGTCCGACAAGAGCATCTCGCAGGACGAATACCTCCAGAGCGCCATTCAGGTCATCGAAGTGCTGCAGGTGGAGCCGGAAAATATCTACGCCGAAGAGGGCCTCGGCCTGACCGACGGCGACGAGGTGGACCATCTGGACGACCTGCTCCGCGCCGACGGCCAGTGGCTCTATTATGGTGTGGAGGCGGAGAATTTCTTCCTCATCCAGTGGTATCCGGACGAGGCCTCCGCCAAAGCCAAGCTGGCGCAGCTCGAAGAGCTGGGCGACGGCAAGCAGTACCTCGTGGACCTGAACCTCCGGCGCTCGAACCCCACCGAGGCCGAGAACTTCGGAAATTCGAACCCGGTGCAGCTTCGTTCGTAAGCCTCTCCCCTTGGGAGAGGTGTCACCGTAGGTGACGGAGAGGGCAAGCTTGTCGCCCAAGAGCCGCCGTGCAGCGATAAGCTGTCTCTTTGTCAGAGCGATATTATCGCCGCGTCAACACGACTCTCTGCCAGCGTCCTTGCCCTCTCAGGCGCTCACGCGCCAGCTCTCCCAAGGGGAGAGCCTTTTATGATGGAAAGAAAGGAAACTTTTCAATGCAGCTTTCTGATCTGGAGCGCCAGCGCCTTGCCGCCATCCTGATGCGATACGACCAGCACCCCGAGGTGCAGCGGATGCGGGAGTTTATCCAGCACGGCGATGTGACCACCTACCAGCACTGCAAGAACGTGGTGCTGGTGAGCTTCTGGCTCAACCGCCGCTTCCATCTGGGTGCGGACGAGACATCGCTGGCCGTGGGGGCCTTCCTCCACGACTTCTATCTCTACGACTGGCACAAGCGCAGCTCCTTCCACGGCCTGCGCCGTCTGTTCGAGATGCACGGCTTCGCTCACCCCGGCTCTGCCTGCGTCAACGCGGAGCGCTGCTTCGCCATCACCAAGAAGGAGCAGAACATCATCTCGAGCCATATGTGGCCCCTGACCTTCCGCCATGTGCCCACCTGCCGGGAGGCCATCATCGTCTGTCTGGCCGACAAATACTGCGCCGTGCTGGAGAGTATGTTCCAGCGTACCCGCGTGGCCGATGCCGACGCAGGGGAGAATGAATGGTAAAGGGCTTGTTTCATACGAAAAAGAGCTGCTGTACGTCATATACAGCAGCTCTTTTCTTATAATTTCTTATACCCCGCAGGCTCATCGGCTCTGGCGCGGCGCTCCATCAGGTAGGTGTCCAGCCAGCGGCCATGACAGTCCCGGGCGATCCGCTCCCGCCGCCCCACGACCCGGAACCCGCACTTGGTGTGGAGGCCGAGGCTGGCGGTGTTGTCCTGCAAGACTGTGGAGTGGAGCGTCCAGTAGCCCTCCTGCTCCGACGCCTCGCAGAGGGCCGTCAGCAGCCGGGAGCCGAGGCCCCGGCCCCGGAACTTCTCGCCGACGTAGATGCTCACCTCGGCCACGCCCCGGTAGCACCAGCGGGGGTCGATGCGGCGCAGCGCGGCCCAGCCCGCCAGCTCGCCGCCGTCCAGAATGACGAGGCGGCATTCCTTGATGTGGAAGGCGTCCCACGCCGTGTAGGGCGGGCAGGTGGTCTGGAAGGTGGCGTGCTCGGTGGCGATGCCCTCCAAGTAGATCTCGGACACAGCGGCCCAGTCCTCCGGCGCCATCGGCCGGACAGTGATATTGCTCATGATACTTTCCCCGGCAGAGCGCCTCAATGCGTCCTGCACCATTCCTCTTATCCCAGTTTATCCCAGTATAGCAGATGCGGCCCGTCTGTGCAATGACTTCTCACTCCAGCCCCGGCAGGGTGTCCAGCACCGGGATGCCAAGCCCCTGCAGAAAGGCCCTCTTCTCCTCGATGAGGGGGACGACGTCCAGCTCCGAGGGGGCGTGGGCGTCGCAGCCCACGATGGCCCTGACCGGATACTCCGCCGCGATGCGCCAGAACTCGTCCCGGGTGTAGCCCAGCGAGCCGTCGGGGCGGCGCTGGAGCGTCAGGCCCGCCATGTTGTACTCGAGGGGGATGTCCAGCCGCGCCGCTGCGGCACAGACCTCCCGGCAGGCCTTCTCGGCCTCGGCGTCGAAGGCCGTCATCCGGTTCAAAAAGAGGTCGGGGTGGGCCAGATACCGGTACAGCCCCGTTTCCAGCGCCCGTTCCACCTGCTCGGCGTACCGTCTGCCGTGGGCCGGGGAGGCGCTGCCGCCGAAGCGCCGGGCCTTGGCGTCCTGCTCGTCGGTGGTGTCGTAGTGACAGCCGAGGATGAGGTACTCGATGTCCAGCCGCTCGGTCTCCTCCTTCAGCCAGCCCAGATAGGCCGGGAAATACTCGGCCTCGAGGCCGATGTGGAGATGGAGCTGGTCGGCGTACTTCTCCCGCAGGCTTCGCAGCGTCAGGACATAGTCGTCCAGTTGGGCGGGCAGCATCCGGATATGGCTGACGAAGCCGGGCGTGGCGTAGGCCCATGGGGTGTGGTCGGAAAAGCCCAGCACCTTGTAGCCGCAGCGCAGGGCCGTGAGGATGTACTCTTCCTCGGTGCCCTCGGCGTGGCCGCAGCGGGTGGTGTGGGTGTGGTAATTGGTCAGCATGGAAAAAAGCCCCTCCCGGGCAGAAATCTTTTTGACAATCATCACGGTTGTGATACAATAGAGAAAATACCCGTTCGGGGCAGGAACTATTATAGACCTCTTTGCCGCAAAATGCAATTCGGCTGCTCCGAAAAAAAGGAGACAAGAAGATGGATTGGAAACAACTCACTGCTTCTGCGCTGATGCTCGGCCTCCTCGCTCTCCCGGCCTCTGCGGCCAGCATCACGCCCCAGACCACCATGAAAGAGATCCGCGACGACCCCGACATCCGGGCCAGCGGCCTCTACACCTATACCTATGTATGGGAGCGGGACTGCGAAAAGCTCTCCACCAGCCGGGACGATGAGACGCTGGCCGAGGTGGTGGACGATACATCGGCGGAGGCCTGCGCGGCGGGGCTGAACTATCTGGCGCAGGTGTACCACGACGGGGTGCAGGTGACGTACCCGCTCTATTCGGAGGAGGAGATCGCCGCCATGCCCTCCCGCGCCCACGCGGAGCTGTATTACTGCCCCGCAGAGCAGCCGGGGGCAAAGTTCGCCATCGTGCTGTCGGGCAACTCGCTCTACTACAGCGGCGAGCTGCGGGGCGGCGTGTCCACGGCGTGGGAGCTGCACCAGCAGGGGTACGCTGTCTTCTCCCTGCGCTACCGCATCGGCCTCGAGGCCGGGGACGACGCTCCGATGGAAGACCTTGCCCGGGCCATCCGCTTCGTGCTGGCGAACGCAGACACCTTCGGCGTCTCCACCGAGGATTACGCCCTGCTGGGCTACTCCTCCGGCGGGCAGATCGCGGGCGTCTTCGGCAATGAGGAAAAGGGCTGGGGCCGCTACGGCGTCCCGAAGCCCGGCGCACTGCTGCTGGCCTACCCCATCAACAACTTTCTGGAGGCAAAGCCCGCCTACCATCTCCTGATGGACACCGACCGGCTGGAAAGGCGCTATTACTCCTACACGGTCTCGAAGCTGGTGACGCCGGACTACCCGCCCACCTTCCTGTGGTATGGCCGGAACGACAAGATGCTCATGGCCTTCGTCTACCCGCTGCAGGGGCCGGCCCTTGCCAAGGCCCTGCGGGACAACGGCGTGCCCAACCGGGTGCAGGTCTACGACGACGCCAAGCACGGCGTCGGCATCGGCGTGGGCACCGACGCGGAGGGCTGGGTAGCCGACGCCGCCGCATTCTGGAAGAGCGTTTCGGAAGAATAAAGAAAAGAGGGAAAGGATATGTACGATTTGAATGAATGCATCCGCAGCCTGAACGTGGGCCTGCCCGACGACATCGCCCGGCTGAAGGCAGCCGGATACTACAAGGAGGCCATCGCCCGCATCGACCGGCTGCTGGCCGAGGACTGGACCAAGACCCAGAACAGCCCCGCCACCAACGGCAGCGCTGCGCCGGAGGGATACGTCCTGCCCGAGAACCCCACGCCCCACGGCGTGGACGCCCTGCGGGAGGCGCTGACCGTCCAGAAGGAGATCATGCGCCGTCTGCCCGGGGAATACTGCTGGACGGAGGCCGAGGCCATCGCCCGGATGCAGGAGCGGGTGAAGGGGTTCACGGCGGAGGAGTTCCGCGCCCTCGACTGGGAGGGCCGGATGGACTGGCGGTTCGTGGAGGGAGAAAAGCGGTATCAGGAGCGGTTCGCCGAGACCCTGCTGGCCACCCACGCCGACCTCGCCGCCCGGAAAAAGACCCCGGACGCCCCCAACAATAAGAACGAGGAGCGTCACCGCCTCTGCGAAAAGATGATGCAGGAGGGGAGCGCCAGCGCCGACATCACCCTCCGCACCAGCATCCGGATGTCGGACGAGGCCTTCGCCGCCGCGCTGGAAAAGGCGAGAGCCGAGGGCCGGGACACCGTCCATGTCCGGGCGTGGCTGGCCCTGCCTGCCGCCTGCCCGTCCCAGAGCCATATCACGCTGGACGCCTTCACCGAGACGCCCGGCCATATCGCCGCCGAGGACGCGCCCCAGCGCACCGTGTACTGGGAGGCCGACCTTGCCGAGAACCGCACCTTCGGCGCAGAGTACAGCTACCGCGAAACGGCGGTCTACGCCGACCCGCTCTCCTTCACGCCCGACCCGGAGCAGCCGGACTTCTACACCGGCGAGGAAGCGCCCCACATCGTCTTTACGCCCTATCTGCGGGCGCTGACGGCCCAGCTCACCGAGGGCGTCACCAGCCCGGCGGAGAAGGCGAAGCGCATCTACGATTACGTCACCCTGAACGTCCGCTATCACTTCCAGCCCTCCTATTTCGTCCATGAGTCCATCGCCGAGAACTGCGCCCGCAGCCGCCGGGGCGACTGCGGCATCATGGCCCTCACCTTCATCACCCTCTGCCGCATCGCGGGCATCCCGGCCCGCTGGGAGAGCGGCCTTGCGGTGGCCCCGGGGGATGCAGGCTGCCACGACTGGGCACGGTTCTACATCGCGCCCAAGGGCTGGATGTACGCCGACTGCTCCTACGGTGCCTCCATGGCACGCAGGGGCGATGAGATGCTCCGCCGCCACTATTTCGGCAGTCTGGACACAGGCCGGATGGTGGCCAACAGCGCCTTCGAGGCCCCCTTCGACCCGCCGATGACGGGCTTCCGCAGCGACCCCTACGACAACCAGAGCGGGGAGATGGAGGCCGACGGCGTGGGCCTTGCCGGGGAGGAAAGGGTCACCACCAAAGAAGTTTTGAGATTTGAGGAAGTAAAGTAAATGGAATATCTTGCGTTCGTGTACACCCTGCTGCTCGTTGCCATCTGCCTGATGATGGCGGTGCTGCTGGCTCGCACCAGCCGCCTGCTGAAGGAGCCGAAGGACGACGAGGCCCTGAAGAGCTGGCTGGAGCAGCAGCTTGCCGCACAGGCCAAGGACTTCAGCGCCCGGCAGGACGCCGTGGCCCAGCAGAACTACGCCGCCATCCGCAGCGTCAGCGAGACGCTCCAGACTGCCGTGCAGGGGATGAGCACCACGCTGGGGCAGGGGCAGGACAGCCAGCAGCGCATCCTTGAGCAGCGGCTGCGCAGCCTCGAGCAGGCCAACACCCAGCAGATGGAGCAGCTGCGTCAGGCCGTCACCCAGAGCATGGCGACGCTTCAGGCCGAGAACGCCCGCAAGCTGGATGAGATCCGCCACACGGTGGACGAGCAGCTTCAGGACGCTTTGCAGAAGCGGGTGACGGAAAGTTTCAAGGCCGTCAACCAGCAGCTCGAGCAGGTGTACAAGGGTCTGGGCGAGATGCAGTCCCTTGCCGCCGATGTGGGCGGCCTGAAGCAGGTGCTCTCGGGCGTCAAGACCCGCGGCATCCTCGGCGAGATCCAGCTGGGGGCCATCCTCGAAGAAATTCTGGCCCCCGAGCAGTACGACACCAACGTCGCCACCATCCCGGGCAGCACCCAGCGGGTGGAATACGCCATCAAGATGCCGGGCGCGGACGGCGGCAGCGTCTGGCTCCCCATCGACTCCAAGTTCCCCGGCGACACCTACGGCCACCTGCAGGACGCCTACGCCTCCGGCGACGCACAGGCCGTGGAGAACGCCCGCCACGCGCTGGAAATGGTCCTCCGCAGCGAGGCAAAGGACATCCGGGAAAAGTACGTCGAGCCGCCCTATACCACGGCCTTCGGCATCCTGTTCCTGCCCTTTGAGGGCCTGTATGCCGAGGTGGTGAACGCCGGGCTGCTGGAGGTCTTGCAGCGGGATTATCAGGTCAACGTGGCAGGCCCCAGCACCATGGCGGCCCTGCTGAACAGCTTACAGATGGGCTTCAAGACCCTCGCCATCCAGAAGCGCTCGGGCGAGGTGTGGCAGCTGCTGGGCGCGGTGAAGACCGAGTTCGACAAGTTCGGGCAGGGCCTCACCAAGATGCAGCAGCGCCTGCGCCAGACCGACGAGGAGCTGGACAAGCTCATCGGCGTCCGCAGCCGCGCCATCAGCCGGAAGCTGCGCAGCGTCCAGAGCCTCGACGAGGCCAGCGCCAGCGCCCTCCTCGAGATCGACGACATGAACGAGCTGCCGGGTGCGCTCTCCGAGACCCGCGCATTATCTGACCAAGTGACTGATTCTTGACGATGATGCGATCAAAAGCTCACTTGGCCATGGTGACCAAATGGACATGGCTGGCCAACTGACTCACTTGGCCAATGGGGGTCACTTGGCCAAACTGACCAAGTGGCAAAAAATAACGTAGATATATTATTAAATTGTCACTTGGTCTTATATTCCACAGGAGTAGAGCCTCGGCCTGCTGCCCGGCCTGATAAATAGTTGACGAAGGGGGCAGGCTGTGCTATACTAAGAACGATTCTTGAAAAATACTGCCGACTGCGGTATGTCATACACAAAACAGCAGAGAGGAAATGTGCTTATGAGCGTAAAGAATATCAGCAGTGCCATCCTTGGCGTGGGTGTAGACGATACCACCATTGACCTGTTCGAGAGCCAGTACCCGGTGCCCACCGGCGTCAGCTACAACTCCTATATCATCCGGGACGAGAAGACCGCCATCCTCGACACGGTGGACGTGCGTGCCACCGACGAGTGGATGGCAAACGTCACCGAGGCGCTGGCAGGGGAGAAGCCCGCCTACCTCGTCGTCCACCACATGGAGCCGGACCACGGCGCAAATGTGGCCCGCCTCGCCGCCCTCTACCCCGAGATGCAGGTGGTGGGCAACGCCAAGACCTTCCAGTATATGGAGCAGTTCTTCGGCCCGGAGGCCATCGCCAAGGAGCGCCGCGTCGTCGTGAAGGACGGCGAAAGCCTCTCGCTGGGCGCACACACCCTCACCTTCGTCTTTGCGCCGATGGTCCACTGGCCCGAGGTCATGGTGAGCTATGAGTCCACCGAGAAGGTCCTCTTCTCCGCCGACGGCTTCGGCCGCTTCGGCGCTGTGGCAAAGTTCGACGAGAAGGCCGACTGGGCCAGCGAGGCCCGCCGCTACTACCTGAACATCGTGGGCAAGTACGGCCCGCAGGTGCAGGCCCTGCTGAAAAAGGCCGCTGCGCTGGACATCGCCACCGCAAATGCCAGTACATTGATCAATAA
>OLNJ01001697.1_pt1 | contig 10569 bp, 17 predicted proteins | sample 1672191 | NCBI WGS metagenome assembly OLNJ01 (sample SAMEA3136657, study PRJEB25190) | human gut metagenome | biome: human gut; feature: human-associated habitat; material: faeces | place: Austria | collected 2013 | reverse complement strand
TGGAATTTGTTCCGATGCCAACAAAAAATAAAATGTAAAGAGTATGAGAAAATAGAAACCGCAGGAATTTTCACCTGCGGTTTTTCTCTGCCCTGCTATATACAGAAATACCGCCATAGAAATATTGCTATACTATGACAGTATTACAAATTTTTTTCATCTTTGAAAGCGAACACATGTCCGCACTTATTAAAATGCAGACGGGATAGATGTCGTTGAATTGGAGTTTTGGTTTGAACTGGCAGAAAAGTTAAAAAAGTAAATGGATATGAAATGACTATTCCACATATATCGTTACTGTGATAAAATGTGAGAAAAATATATATCAACATATGAAAAACGGAGGAGAGAGTTATGTTCGATACCATTCATCATATTGCAATCATTGGAAGTGATTATGAAAAATCAAAACACTTTTATGTGGATCTGCTTGGACTTAAGGTGATCAGAGAAAATTATCGAAAAGAACGTGATGATTACAAGATTGATCTGGTATGTGGACCGCAGGAAATAGAACTTTTTATCATAAAAAATGCTCCAGCTCGTGTAAATTATCCAGAAGCATTGGGATTACGCCATCTGGCATTTAAAGTTGAGAGTGTGGATGATACAGTAAAAGAATTGAATGGGAAAGGAATTGAAACAGAGCCGGTACGCTTAGACGATTATACTGGAAAGAAAATGACATTTTTCCATGATCCGGATGGACTTCCATTGGAAATTCATGAGTAGAAAATAGCATAGGATAGAAAGAGACAGATGCAGGTAATGAAATACTCCTACATCTGTCTTTTTTGTGCATAGATTTATTTATCGGAATGTCGCAGATAGCTTTTTATAAAGGCATTATCCGGATTACGCATACAATCATCCAAGTGGCAGTCTGGAGCCATCCAGAGAGGATATCGCTATTACCAATCGTATGCAGCAGCTCTGCTTGCTGGCAGGAGTTCCGGTAGTGGATCATATCATCATTGATTAGAGCGATTTTTATTATACACGATTTTGGAGGCATGAATGAAAGTGAATGCAGTCATTGCCTTTATGAGAGTCAGGATTTATAAAACAACGATAATTCTTTCTGATAGGGATAATTGTTTAGACATAGTAACTCCTTCCCGATCAGGCAGAAGATACCATAACTATACATGAATAACGAGAGGTGCGATATAGAAAAGGAAGCGCCTAAAAGGGAGTTTGCAAAGGTAATTGCCAGTTTGCAAGAGCAGTTATAGGCAAAAATTAGCGTTTGAAAATTCAATTAAGGCAATTAAAGCAGCCATAGGACCGGTTGGTTGTTGGGATTTTTGCACAGCCATTTATTGTAAGATGATAACATCAAAAAAGAAGAAAAAATCCAAGGAGGACTGGCAGATGAAAGGTTATAACACAAGCAACGGATATATGGGATATGTAGAAGGCAAATACATTTTATTTGCCAGTGAACAGGAATATTTCGAGTTTATGGAAGATTAAGAGGAGGAAGGGCAATGAGTAAAATTTATTTCACACTGACAGGAACAAATCATTATTTTGGAAAAGAATTTCTGAAAAAAGGAACGAAAATCCGATTAGAAAAAGAACCAGACAATGAATATGACAAGGAAGCAATTAAAGTAACTTACGAAGGTCTGGGAAAAATCGGATATGCAGCAAACAGTTCCTATACAGTGCTCGGCGATTCCATGAGTGCCGGAAGAATATATGATAAGATCGGAAAGAAGGCAAAAGCAAAAGTGGTGCTTGTTACAGATTACGGAACAATCTGCAACATCAGCAAGAAGAGCCTTCTGGATAATCAAAAAAAGGTTAAGAAAGCTGAAACAGAAGTTGAAGAATAAAGAAATCTGAGGGAGGAAAAATCATGTTTGGGTTTGATAAAATGTTTGATTTTAACAGAGACGGGAAATTGGATAGCTGGGAACGGGCTGCACAGTTTCAGTTCATGGACGAAATGATGAAGGATGATGAAAAAAGTATCCTTGATGACGACGATGAGATCGATACTTTTGCGGATGTTGGACTTAATTATGATGAGTTGGAATTTATGGACCCGGACGAAAGAAGAGAAGTGTTGGAAGATGCAGGATTGGATCCGGATGAATTTGATTTTTAAGAGGAGGATTCAACGAATGAAGTCAAATATAGAAATGAAAATGGAGCTTATGGAGCGAAGACAAGCGGTACATGCAAATAAGATACAGGCAACTAATGCTGATGATAACTGTGATGCAGATTCCAGAAAAAGAGAAGAACCGAAAGATATTAAAAGCTGTTCGAGTTAGTACCGCATTATTGTGGCTTCTTACGTATGTAGAGGATTTAGTGTTAATGATCCGAAAAAATTATAGTTGTGAATTGCCAAGGTCATAAAAATAGTAGAAAAAGGTGATTTATGAGCAGAAAAAATATTTCATATGTAAAAGGTTATGAGCATTCAGATTTTACTGATTTGCTTGATGAGTTACAAGGCAAAAAAGAAAATACAGAAATAGTGGATGGAGCATTAGCACTTGATGCTTCATCATCAACGGAACCTGTCTGCGCATATGAAGAATCGGAAGAACGTCATCGTATTATGAGTAATCAGAAAATCAAATATCTTTATTCAAAGAAAGATGGCATTATTCACGATAAGCATTGTAATAATGCAAAAGATATTCTGGATAAAGATTTACTCTGGGCTGGAGAATATCTTCCGAAATTAAAACCATGTCCTGATTGTATGATTCAAGCTTACGTTACAGCTGGGGCAAAAGATCCAAAGGAGATGGAGACATATCTTGGCTTTTTTGAGAAAAATCAAATGACAACAGAGCAAATCAGAAATATCTATGTTGAGAATGGAATGAAAACCAGGATATCTATGGACACAATGACAGTGTGGCATAAGGAAGATACGTGGAGAATAAAAAGCCTTCCAAAGAAAGGGCATGTGCAGCTTTATCACAATAATTATGCTGTGAGAGCAAACGGAGTACGAGAGTTTACTCAAGGATTTCATATTCAAAGTCTTATGTGTGCAGATACCGATATCAGATATGCGCTGAACATAATTAAGAAATATGAATATAAACCAGAAGAATATGCATTACACAACGGTAAGTTAAATAAAGCTGAGAAAAGGAAAGCAAAACAGTGCCAGGTAGAAAAAATGCAAAAGTTAACACTTTCATTAGAAGCATTGCTTGGTGAGAAGACAGCAGAACCAACATTATGGCAGAAAGTGAAGTCATATATATCTGGCTTATTTAAGAAGAGAACATTTTTCGAATTAAATGACTTTCTGCTGGTATCAGAGCAGGGATATCCCAAGAATCAGGCAATCTGTATTTACATATGGAAAGATAAGAATGAGCAGTTATTCTGGCAGACTGGTATTTATAATCAGAAACTGAAGCAATTCTCAGTTTGTTATGGAACAGTGAGGTATGCGATCAATGAAGATAAAGTAATTGCCTGGAAAAAGATGAACGCAGATGCTGTAGCATTAGAGATAATGGATCGCAGAAATCAGAAGCAGTAATCGAAAGCGAGGGATAAAATGGGAAAAGAACAAATATTTTTACGGGGATAGATGATTGTACAGAATGATAAGTTTGTTTTACAGGAAAGATGCACTACAGAGGTTATATCTATGTTATACTTGAGTTGATATTGAGTAAGAGTATTGGAATTGAATATAGCAGAACATTATCTGAGAATAAAAGATAGATTTTCTGTATTACTAGTAGAATTTATACAGAAATAATGATGCGATATGTGTAAAGTATTTTATGAAGACGGTGGGGGTAAGATTATGGCAGTCGGTGGCCTTTGTGGAGCAAAAATCGGATTGAAAAAAGTGATGATAAAAGGTGGTAATTATCTTTGCTATGACTGCGTAAAAGCTGCTGGTTTCTATCCGCTAACATGGACAGGCAATATGAAAACAAGCCTGAGTGAAATACAAATTCGTATCAACGGTAGCAATGATACGACAAATACTACAGAAATGACGGTGACTCAATCCATTGGAAATATATTCATGGTGGATGAGCAGAACCATCTCTGGAGAACACAGGATCAGTTTGGATTTCATAAAAGTACAATCCATCGCTTTGAGGATATCATTGATTATGAATTGCTTGAAGATGGAGATCTGCAAACAAAAGGCGGACTCGGAAGTGCTCTTGCAGGAGGATTGACATTTGGAGCGGCGGGCGCGATTGTAGGGGCTTCTGTGGGGAAAAAGAAAACCACATCGAATTGTTCTTCCATAAGTATAAAAATTACACTTAATAGCATGAATGCCCCTGTTGAAAATGTAAATCTGCTGCAGATGAAAGTATCTAAAACCTCTGCGGCTTATAAAAAAGCATTTGCACAGGCACAAGAGATACTAAGTTTGTTAAAAATAATGACCTCAAGTGCGAAAAAGCATGAAGTGTTTGAAACCGCAGCAAGTGCTGCAGACGAGATTTTGAAGTTTAAAAATCTTCTTGATGCAGGCATTATCACGCAGGAAGAGTTTGAAAAGAAAAAGCAGCAGTTGTTGGGATAAGGAAGAATAGAATGGTGAATTTGAGCAAATTGGAAGAAATAAAAGATCTGCGAACGGTGTGGCCGCATGAAGCGCTGGACTTTACTCCGTGGCTATCACAGGATGATAACATTGCTCTCCTTGCGGATGCAGTGGGGCTTGATATTACCGTTGATGAGACAGAGTCTTCCGTGGGAGATTTCAATGTCGATATCTTTGCGTCTGAGACGGGAACGGATCGGAAAATTATCATAGAGAATCAGCTGGAGGACACAAACCATGATCACCTAGGAAAGCTGATAACCTATGCGTCCGGCAAATCTGCGGATGTGATTATTTGGGTGGTGAAACACGCTCGAGAGGAACACAAGGCTGCAATTGAATGGTTAAACAACCACACCGATGAAAAGGTGGGATTTTTCCTTTGTGAGATCAAGTTGTATAGAATCGGCAATTCGGAACCGGCGGTAAAGTTTGAAGTTATTGAAAAACCGAACGATTGGACAAAGGAAGTAAAGAAGAGTGACTCTGCAAATGCAACTCAGCAGCAACGCTATGATTATTGGGTGGCATTTCAGGATTACGCTTTTCAGAATGAACAGTTTGCCAAAAACTTCAATCGCAGAAAGCCATCAATGGATCACTGGATGAATTTCAGCGTGGGATCCTCTGCTTGCCACATCGCTGTTTCACAAATTCAGAAGCGCGACGAACTTGATGTGGAGTTGTATATCAGTGAGGATAAAGAGCTGTTCCATTCGTTACTCTCCAACAAGGATGAAATTGAAGCGAATGCAGGGTTGAATTTTGATTGGCGTGAATTACCGGAGCGTAAGGCCAGCCGTATTGTTATTGAAAAAAATGTGACTTTTGGTGATAAGAATCAGTGGAACGCACAATTTGACTGGATCATTGATGTTATGCTCAAAATGAAGAAGGCATTCAAGAAATATCTGTAATTGAAATATGTGGAGGATTGCAATGAAGTAGATTAAAAATTCGGAATACGAAGAATTTCAAAAATATCTCCACAACAAAAATAACGGTCGAATACTGACACTGGACGGATTGCGGCTAATCTGTCAAGCAAACGATTACGATGCTGAGAAAATCGGGCAACACTTTCTTGAAGTGTTGCCGAAGATCCTTCAATCGGAAAAGTGAGGGACGTGTATGAGTGGTGAGAAAAAAACGGTGTCAAAAGAAAAGGACACCTATGTAAAGAAGAAAAAAGACATGAACTTCCAGAGCGTGGACTCCATGCAGTCGGTGGTTAATGTCGTTAATGAGGCAGCAGTAGCTCTAAATGATAAAAACCGCACCATTAAAGAGAGCGCTATCCCGGAAGTGCTAGCAGGTGCATTAGGAGCTGGTATAGGAGGAGTAGGTTCTTTTGCTGCTCTTTATGGTCTTGGTGTTGTAGGACTCTCTGCCGCAGGTATTACATCCGGTCTTGCAACTGCTGGAGCTATCGTGGGAGGTGGCATGGTAGCGGGTGTGTTTGTACTCGCAGCACCAGTCGCTGGTCTTGCTGCCGCGGGTGTTGGAGTTGTCTCACACCTGAAGAATAAACAACTCCGTCAAGAGAAAGAACGTTTATATAAAGAAGCTTTGAAAAAACATGAGGCCATAATAAAAGCAATGAAGGCAGAGGCTGATGCCGATAAGGAGCGCATGGATTATCTCCAAAGTCTTAATATCTTATTACAACAGGCAATTAAAGACTTGCGGCACGACTTGGGAATCGTAGCATAAGTGAGGTATACCATTGAGTAAATTTAATTTGAATAAGCTGGCACCGATGTTGGATAAGACCGGGGCTAGTTTAGCAAAAGCTGGGAAAGCGGCAGTGAAGATTGCAAAGGATAGAAATTTCCAGATGGGTGTTCTGACCGCTTTGCCTACAACAGTGAGTGCGTTCTTCTTAATTGAAAAATATAAAAAGCAAGCTGAAGAAAAAGAACAATTGTACAAAAAGGCGCTTGCTAAGCATAATGCGGTTATAAAGGAACTGGATGCGAAAACAGTAATTGACAAGGAGAGACAAGATCGTTTGCTAGCATATGATTCCCAGCTGAAGAAAGAAATGAGCGGATTGAAATCCGAGATACATAAATTAAAAAAGCAGATTACTGAGCTTGAGAAAAAGAAGGCTGACAATGAGTAAATATAAATATTCCAAAACAGAACAGCAGATCAATGATGTTCTGAAATATCATGATGACGAACTGAAAAAACTCAAAGCGGCGCGACCTTCTACATCTGAACTTGACAGAAGAATACAGGAAAGTGAAGATTTACTTCGGATGCTGGGGCATACGGAAATGCCGACAGTATCAAAGCGAGAAGAACCGAAGCAAGTGATGGTTATACCTTCATGGGAAAATTTATGTTCTGAAGCAGAGAATGTTGTTGGTACAGGGAATGCACTTGAATCAATCTTCACAGAAGCGGAGCTTAAAGCAAATACCCAGGAAATCCGTATGCTCAATGTGGAATATAATCAGCTCCATCGTTTAGACAAGTACGATATTACCATCAGTATCGCCGCAGGGCTACTTGGAGCAGCTATTGACATTTTATTGGTTGGTATTCCTAAAAAGACACCGGAAGGCGTAAAAGGCGGTCCACTCTCAAATTATATGAGGGATTGGTTTGATAAGCAATTTCCAGAGGAAGAGATGGAAAAACTGGCTAACTCAAAAGTCAGCAAGGTGCCGTATGATGCGCAAGACAATCGAAATACCGCTATACACGTAGAAGGACTGTCTGCTTATTATCATCGCCTGCTTTCATTAGGGCATGATCCATTACTTGGCCTTATTTTTGGTGTGGCAGATATTCTGACAGGAAGAATGACTACGATTGATAAAACAGGGAAAATCGTGTCACAGGTTATGGAGAATTATGCTGACCGAAAAGAAACAGATATTTTTGCGGCTATAGCAAAGCAGATCATCCATTTTAAATCCGACATTACAACATCTATGGGACTTCCAGCTCCAATGATGGGATTATTCAATTTCCTACAATTTGGAAAAATTGGAGACTATGAGCAGACTATATCGGAGATTGTACAGGGAATGTATTACGAGGGATACGACTTTATACATTTCTGTACGTTATCTATTCCTGTCATGATTGTTGAAGTTGTAACTCGTATAGGATATGCATTCAAACATATTAAGGAAGGATATTCTGTTAAGGAGTCGATTCCATTTTCGATGAATCGAGAGAAACATCCAAAACTTGCAACCATGTTATTTATAGGTCATTCAGCAGCGACTGCGGTTAATGCAGGAAAGGTATATTTTACACAAAATCCGATGGCAATTAACTATCCACAGTGGATTGCCTTTGCTAAGTATTCATATAAACAGCTTAAGTGGGTACTGATAGACAAACCGAACGCGCGAGACGCTTATGTTAGTGGAAGGCTGAACGAGCAGCTTGCTAAAGTGCTTGGGAATGTGAATGCTACATTTGATGAAATCTCGGCAAATTATATCGTCGTATTTGACTAAGATAGGAGGTGTCGCCGATGTACGCACAAGCAACGTTAAAAAGGAATATCATACCTCATAACGTTGCACACCGAATCGTTAACAGGGGTGTGCAAAAATGCACATGTGCGGGTGCATCGTTACGGAGTAAAAAATATGGTCCGTTAAATTGTATCAATTTAGACACGGCAACCGATTCGTGTATGGGCTCTGGCTCTCTTTTATTAAACGCAAAGAAGTATGCAGCTGAACCAGGATATATTAAATATTATGGGCAGGAACTTAATACATCAACTTATAATTTAGCGAGAATGAATATGTTTTTGCATGGAATTGTAGCAGATAATCAGCATCTTAGAAATGGTGATACTTTAGAGGGCTATTGTCCTTCCTCATGGAGTACTTTTTAGAGGTGCTGCAGAAGGAAAAATTAGAGAGAAATTACTACGTTCAGGTAATATTTATGCGGTAGTCGGTTTTCCAGCAAATATGGTATGCATCTAAAGAAGATGTTACGTATGCGGCGCTTCATTACAGAAACGGGGAAATACCAAACGAAAGTGTAATCAAGGCAACAATCGACTATCGAAGTTATAAATCTGTACAAGAAAAAGCATTGCCTAAATTCAAATATTATGCGCAGTGCATGGCTGAATTAAGAAAAACATTGGATGAAGAAATCAAGCCATTGTTGAGTGTTGCATAGTAAGAAATACTGGTGATTAACTGTTTATATCAGCGTAAGTGATTTCAGGAAAGGAAGGTAACTTATGCAGCAGGATATTGAAAAAATGCAGTTATTCTATGAGTATTATAAACAGTGGATTGACGTATATAAAAAAGGTACAATCAGAGAAGTCACGATGGCTAAATATTTGATGACACAAAAATGGGTAGAAAAGCTGGCACCAAACCTGAAGATATCTGAACTTACAAGAACAGCATATCAGAAGTTATTAAATGATTATGCAAAGGATCATGAAAGGCAGACTACTCTGGATTTTCATCATCAGTTGAAAGGAGCTATATTGGATGCAGTTGATGAAGGACTGATTGAACGAGATCCTACAAGAAAAGCAATTATTAAAGGTAAAACACCAAGAGTAAAAAAATAAAATATCTGAATCAATTTGAACTTCATACTTTAATTGCGCATTTAGATATCAAAGATGAAGTAAATTGGGATTGGTTTATACTTTTGGTTGCAAAGACCGGTATGCGTTTTTCAGAGGCATTAGCAATTACCCCAAGTGATTTTGATTTTGCCAGACAGACATTGTCCATCAGTAAAACATGGGATTACAAAGGAGACGGGGGTTTTTTACCAACAAAAAATAAGTCTTCGGTAAGAAAAATACAGATTGACTGGCAGATTGTAGTAAAATTCTCTGAGTTAACAAAGAATCTTCCGGAAGATAAACCAATTTTTGTAGGAGATAAAAAAATTTATAATTCCACGGTCAATGATGTACTTACCAGGCACTGCAAAGAATGTGGGATTTCAGAAATTTCCATACATGGACTCAGACATACTCATGAGTCTCTTTTGTTATTTGCAGGTGTATCAATTGCCAGTGTGGTTAGACGCCTTGGTCATGCAAGCATGACTACAACACAGAAAACTTATTTGCATATTATCCAGGAACTTGAGGAGGAATATGAAAATTATGGAAATATCAAAAGCAGATTGGAAGTTATATCGTGAGCGTGTTTCAGATTGGCAGGAATATTATATGGAGCAGCTCACCAGGGAATATGTCGAATTACTTACATCTCCTGGAAATGCTTCAGATCATTTTTGGGAACTTGAAAAGAGAATAAAACAGGATAAGAAACATCCAGGTGTTTTAATCGAACTTCGTAAATCGACAGCATTATGGGATATCGCATATTTTGTAAGGGATAAAGTGATTACAATGGATGAATTGGAAGGATTCAGTGCAGATCTTATTGATGCTGTAAAATTGATCTTGAGCCGATGAGAAAGATTTTCGATCAAGATAAATAAGAAAAAAACAGAGTATAGGAGAAAGTAAATGGTAAAGCAAATTGTAAGAGACGTTTTCTTTTTAGGTCAGCCATCTGAAGCAGCCACAAAAGCTGATATTCAGGTTGGAAAGGATCTGCAGGATACGCTGCAGGCAAACCGGGAACGTTGCGTTGGTATGGCTGCAAATATGATTGGTGTAAAGAAGAATATCATCATTGTGAATATGGGATTCATAGATGTTGTGATGTTTAATCCGGTGATTGTTTCAAAGCATGACATGTATGAGACAGAAGAAGGCTGTCTGTCCCTGGATGGTGTTCGTAAGACGACCAGATACCAGGAAATAGAAGTAGAGTATTATGATTTCAACTGGAAAAAACAGCGCCAGAAATTGTCAGGATGGACAGCACAGATTTGCCAGCATGAAATTGATCATTTGTCCGGAAAAATCATATAACCAAAGCGGATTGTGAGGTGACGGATATGCTGAAAAACGTACTGATCGTGGTGGATGATATAGAAAAATCCATAGAGTTTTATAGGGACTTATTTGG
>OLNJ01001696.1_pt1 | contig 10583 bp, 9 predicted proteins | sample 1672191 | NCBI WGS metagenome assembly OLNJ01 (sample SAMEA3136657, study PRJEB25190) | human gut metagenome | biome: human gut; feature: human-associated habitat; material: faeces | place: Austria | collected 2013 | reverse complement strand
GTTTTTAACGATTTTTCACAATATATTAATATATTGTGAAAAATCGTTTAAAACTAAGTATTAATGGAAAAAATAATTAACATAGTAAAAAACAGGTTTTTCTGTATTTAAGTATAATTATATACATATAAAATAGAATTTGTATTTAATAATATATAATTATATTATATAATTGTCTAATATTAATAAAGTTATTCTGATATATTGCCTGTCTAGTATATCATAAATTAAAAAAAAGTAAAAATATTTACGAGGAGGAAGAATGAAAAAATATTTAAAATCTTATGGAATTGCATTTATCATAGTTTTAATATATGCGTTTATCAAGTTACCAGTACTTCGACTTGATTTTACATCAGGCTTTACAACATTAATATTATTCTTTGTATTAGCCGGCATAATTGACATGATGTTTGATAGAAGTTCTAATACTTCAAAACTTGCAAAAAACAACTTTATAATAGCCTTAATTTTACTAGCTTTAGTTGTAATCGTTCCATTTTTCATAACTACACCTATCTTACATGCAAATGCATATAGAAACTTAATAGGTGAAGTATCTGAAAGTGAATTTACAGAAGATGTAAGTCCTGTAAATGTAAACGATATACGTATAGTAGATGAAGATATGGCTATGAAACTTGGCGAAAAGAAAATTGGTGAAATACCAGCAATAGGTAGTGTTTCACAACTTGGTACTTTCCACATTCAAAGTGTAAATGGAGAACTTTATTGGATAGCACCTCTAGTACATAGAGATATAATAAAATGGATTACTAACTTAGACGGTACTGATGGATATGTAATGGTTTCTGCTACAGATCCACAAGATGTCAGATTAGTTCAATCACTAGACGGAAAACCTATAAAAATAAAATATCAACCAGAAGCTTACTTCTTACAAGACCTACACAGATATCTATACGTAAAAGGTATTGTAAACTACGGTATGACAGAATTTACACTAGAAGTAGATGACAATGGTAGACCTTATTGGGTTGTAACATTATATGACCACAAAGTAGGATTTTCGGGTTCTGACGCAGTAGGAGTAGCTATATTAGATGCACAGACAGGTGACTTAAACGTATATGATATAGAAAACACTCCAAAATGGGTAGATAGAATACAACCAGAATCTCTAGTAATAAACCAAATAAAAGATTGGGGATTATATGTAAAAGGATTTATAAACTCAGTATTTTCTGAAGAAGGAGTATTAGTTCCTACAGAGGGAGCATCTTTAGTATATGGCGATGACGGCAAGTCATATTGGTATACAGGAATAACTTCTTCAGGAGGAGATGAATCTACAGTAGGATTTATGTTAGTCGACTCTAGAACAAAAGAAGCCAAACTTTATATGCAGACAGGTGCAACAGAAACAGCAGCCATGACATCGGCAGAAGGTAAAGTACAAGAAAAAAATTACGATGCTACCTTCCCTGTTATGTACAACATATACGGAACACCTACATATGTATGCGCACTAAAAGACAAAGCAGGACTTGTCAAGAGTGTAGCGTTTATATCAGTAGAAGACTACAGTGTATTAGGTGTTGGAGATAATAAAAAAGAAGCACTAGCTGCTTATAAAGACGCATTAGAAGCTGAGGGTGATGATTTAAAATTTGAAACTGATGTAGATAATATAGAACTTACAGATACTATAGAGAGAATTAATGCAGATGTCCAAAGTGGCTCAACTACTTACTACTTTACTTTAAAAGACAACAATAAATTTATATTTAAAGGAACTTCAAAAATATCTAATGAACTTCCTATTACAAATATAGGTGATAATGTAACTATAACTTATACAAAGACAGATGCAACTACAATAAACATAACAAAATTCATAAATAACAGTATCTTAGATAAATCATCCAATAAAGATAAAGAAGATAACTCTACACAAGAAAGTAAAGATAATAAAGAAAATAGTTCTACTAAAAATTAATTAATTTATAAAACCAATAAAAAGTGTACTTATTTGTAAGTACACTTTTTTTATATACAACACATATTTTTTAAGTTTAATAAATATAATATAGTTAGGTCTTTTAAAATAGTAGAGTTTTTTTCCAATATTAATATAATATATTAAACAACAATATATCATCTTATGGAGAGGTTTGTATGAATGTACTTGAAAAGGAAATACTCTTTATAATTAGTAGGCTAAGATGTTTAACTGAAAATCAATTTAATAAACTATACAACTATAAAAGAGATTCTAAAAAGAAAACACTTAGAAAAACGCTTCGAAGAATGTGCAATGATTATATTTTAGTTAAATTTCCATGCAATATCAACTATAGAGGGTATAGGGAAAATTCTTATTTATATTATATTAATGGAAGCTGCGAATACTATGAAGGAGAGGATTTAGTAAAGACATTAATAGGATCTGATATAGCAGTAAAATTAAAACTAGCTAAGTTTGAAATAGTAAGATTTTATAGGAATATAAATATTGGAGAGCATAATTATCATCTATATATTGAATATATAGATAATTTTTACAGACGAAAACAGGTTTTATTTGATATACCTCTGAATGACAAAATTGATTTTTCAAAATACAGTAGTTTGAAATTTGACTTATCGAAAACAACTATACCGTTTTTTATGGTACCCAATATAATAGTTGTTACAAATAATGCAGATGAATATAATTTTCTAGAAGATAAGCCTAAGAATGTTTTTTTTATTGATATTGCTTTACATTCTTTGTTTAAATATTTATAATATATAGAAAAATCCGTTTAATTGCGCAATAAATACTAAAAATTGCCAAAATAATGGTTGCAAAATATTAAATAATATGATTAAATTATATTATTAATTTAATTTTTAAGCCTAGGGTAGAGGCGCTTTAAAATAAAAGTATTTATAAGGAGCTGGCAAGTTACGATTTATAAAGAAAGGATTTTAGAGCCGAAGTTGTAGACTTGGCGAAGTCTGCTGCTGGATTTATGCATAATATGTATGAGTCTGTCACATATCTGTGATGAGCTACAAGGTTTACTTTGTTTCTTAAACGTCCAAAGTATTCCTTTGGGCGTTTTTCATACCCAAAAAGATTAAGGGGGATTAAATAATGGGTGATATAATAGTACAAAAATACGGTGGGAGTTCAGTTGCAACAACTGAAAAAATAACAAATATTGCAAAGAGATTAATAGAAAGAAAAAAAACAGATTCTAAAATAGTAGTCGTAGTTTCAGCAATGGGAGATACTACAGACGATTATATAAGCCTTGCAAAGGATATAACTAAAAATCCAGATAAAAGAGAGTTAGACGTTCTTATGTCTACTGGAGAGATGATATCTGCATCTCTTTTAGCTATGAGTTTAAAATCTATGGGATGTGATGCAGTAAGTTACAATGCTTATCAATTAGAAATTCACACAAGTGGAACTCATGGAAAATCTTTAATTGATGATATAAATGTAAGTAAGATAAAAGAGTCTTTAGAAGAAGATAAAATAGTAATAGTTACAGGATTTCAGGGATTAGACGAAAGAGGAGACATAACTACATTAGGTAGAGGTGGATCTGATACATCTGCAGTTGCGCTTGCTGTAAAATTAAACGGTAAATGTGAGATATATACAGATGTAGATGGAATTTATTTTACTGACCCAAGAAAATTTAAAGAAGCTAAAAAATTAGAAGAAATTGAATATGAAGAGATGTTAGAGCTTGCTAGCTTAGGTGCACAAGTTATGCACTCAAGAAGTATAGAGCTTGCTCAAAAATATCAAATAGAATTATACGTAGGTTTATCATGTAGTGATATAAAAGGAACATATATAAGGGGGATAAAAAACATGAAATTAGAAGATAAAGTAATAACAGGTCTTGCAACAAGTGATGATGATGTTGCAATAACTCTAGATATAGATGAAGAAAAAGTAGTAGATTTATTTGAAAATATAGCAAACAAAAATATAAGTATGGATATGATAAGTCAAACTGCTCCAATGAATTCAAAAATAACTGTTTCATTTACAATACCAAAAGAAGATTTAGCTATTGCAAAAGAAATAGTATCAACTTATGCACCACAAGATGAAGTTATAATAGATGAAAATATAACAAAATTATCTTTAGTTGGATTAGGTATGAAGCATACTAGCGGTGTTGCATCTAAAGTATTCAGTATATTAAGAAAAAACGGAATAAAAGTAAAATTAATAACAACATCAGAAATAAGAATAACTTGTGCTATAAGCTCTGAATATACAGATATCGCTATAAGCGAAATAGCAAAAGAGTTTAATGTATAAATAATAAAAAATATTAGTTAATTTTATATAAAAAAAGTCTATTTGGGAGGATAAACATGAGACTTCAAGGAACTATGGAAATAAAAGATAATGTACTTTATATCGGTGGAGTAAGTACACTTGATCTTGTGAAAAAATATCAAACTCCACTTTATGTATTTGATGAAGAATTAATAAGAAATAATTGTAGAGAATACACTAAATCTTTTAAAGTAAAAGAAAACGGAAATAGTGTCGCTTATGCAGGGAAGGCATTTTTAACTAAATATATGTGCAAGCTTATAAAAGAAGAAGGTCTTTATTTAGATGTAGTATCTGGTGGAGAATTATACACTGCATATAAAGCCGGTATGCCTATGGAAAATATATTATTTCATGGAAATAATAAAACAATAGATGAAGTAAAGTTAGGGATAGAATTAGGCGTTGGAAGATTTGTAGTCGATAATTTCTATGAACTTGATTTAATCGAAAAGTTCTGCTTAGAAAACGACAAAACACAAAAGATTTATTTTAGAGTAACTCCGGGAATCGATGCTCACACTCATAAATATATAAGAACAGGACAAATCGATTCTAAATTCGGTTTTGCACTTATAAATGGAGATTTTTATAAAGCAATAGAGAAGGTAAAAGAATACAAAAATATAGAGCTAGTGGGAATACACGCTCATATAGGTTCACAAATCTTTGAAATAAAACCGTTCTTAGATGAAGTTGAGATAATGCTTAAATTAGTAAAAGAAGTAAACGAAAATAACATTGATATAAACCTTACAGAAGTCGATTTGGGCGGTGGAATAGGTGTTTATTATACAAAAGACGATAAACCTAAGACGATAACTGAGTTTTGTGAGGCTATAATAAATAAAGCTGATGAGGTTTGTGAAGAATTAAATATAAAAAGACCAAAACTTATAATAGAACCAGGTAGATCTCTTGTAGCAAATGCCGGAAGTACAATATATACAATAGGCTCAATAAAAGAAATAAAAAATGTCAGAACTTATGTAAGTGTAGACGGGGGAATGACTGACAATATAAGACCGTCTTTATATCAAGCAGGATATGAATGTGCTGTAGTGAATAAAATAAATAAAATTGGTAATAATCATAAAGTAACTATAGCTGGAAAATGTTGTGAAAGTGGAGATATATTAATATCAGATACAGAAATAGGCGATATAGAAAGTGGAGATATTCTTATAACTACAAATACTGGGGCTTATGGATATTCTATGGCCTCAAATTATAATAAAATACCGAAAAATCCTGTTGTATTTGTAAAACATGGTCAAGATGAATTATCATGCAAAAGACAAAGTTACGAAGATTTATTGGCATTAGAAGTATAAAATAGTTACAATTATGATAACACAAGTTACAATTATGACGTTTGATATTTTATATTTTGTAGTTATATAATTAATCTATACATTTAGAAAGTTTAAATAAGTTTTCTGGCGTTTGCGGAGGTATAACTATGAATAAAAAATATTTAATTATATTAATTGTACTGATGATTTTTTCTGTAGGATGTGAAAATAAAAAATCATCAGCGCTTAAAAATGGACAAACTGCACTTGAAAGTCACGAATATGTAAAGGCTCAAAAGTATTTATCTGAAGCTCTTGAGCAGGATTCTAAAAACGAAACTGCAAGGGCTATGTATATGCAAGCTATAAAGATGCCTGAAGCTGAATACTACAAAGAAAAAGGGCTTTACAATAAGGGGATTGAATCTTTAGAATCAATAGTAAATTTAAATAATGGTTCACAAAAGATAAAAGTCGAGTCAGCTAGTTTAAAAAACGAACTAGAAAAGTCACAAAGTGAATTTGAAGAGGCATCTAATATAAGAAAAGAAAATGCAAAAGAAGCTGCCAAAAAAGGTGTAGAAAAATCAGAAGAAGAATTTTACATTTGGCAACAAAATCAACAAAAAAATGAAAAACCTAATAAAAATCAAGATGAAAACAAACAAGAAGAGTCTGATGATACAAATATAATTGATAGTATAAAAAATAAATTAGGTGAAATATTTAAATTTTAAAAACTTATAAATCAAACAAATGAAGGAAAAGTTGCTTAATATAGCAACTTTTTTTTCATTTCATCTTGTTAATTAATCAAACTTATATTACAATAAGTTTGCTAAATATGATATGAACTGAAGATGAACAAAGTTTAAATAGATTAAAGGAGAAAAAATGAGAATCAATAAATATATTGCACTTTGCGGAGTTGCATCGAGAAGAAAAGCCGAAGAATTAATATTAGCAGGCAAAGTAAAAGTAAATGATAATATAGTTAAAGAACTTTCTTATCAAGTAGATGAAGAAAATGATGTAGTAAAAGTAGATGATAAAATTATAAAAGAAGAAAATAAACTTGTATATATACTTTTAAATAAACCAGAAGGATATATAACTACTGTAAAAGACCAATTCGATAGAGAAAGTGTATTAGATTTAGTTACAGACATAAAAGAAAGAGTTTATCCAATAGGAAGACTAGATTATGAAACTAGTGGATTATTACTTTTAACTAATGACGGTGATTTAACTTATAAACTTACTCACCCAAAACACGAAGTAGACAAAACTTATGTAGCGAGAGTTAAAGGTAAGTTAACTCCTGATGAAATAAAAATGTTTAAAAGCGGTCTAAAAATAGAAGACTATGTTACAGCACCGGCAAAACTAAAAGTTATAAGATACGACGAAAAAACAAATGTATCTCTTTTAGAAATAAAAATACATGAAGGTAAAAATCGTCAAGTTAGAAAGATGTGTAAAGCTATAAACCATCCTGTACTTAGACTTAAAAGAACTGCAATGGGTAAAATAAGAATAGGTGAATGTGAAATAGGTAAATACAGATATTTAACAGAAGATGAAGTTAAATATTTAAAAAGTATTTAAAGAAGAGGTAGTATATGTTAAGAGCTAAATATATAAATAAAGTAACAGAAGTAAATAAGATTTACTTAGAAAATATAATAAATGAAGATGATGTAGTAATTGATGCTACTATGGGTAATGGATACGATACTGTTTATCTTGCAAAAAAAATAGGACCAAAAGGAAAAGTATATGCTTTTGATGTACAAGAAGAAGCTATAAAATCTACATCAAAAAAAGTAGCTAGAGAAGAACTTGAAAATGTAGAGCTTATATTAGATGGACACCAAAATATGGACAAATATGTACAAGAAGAAGTATCTTGTATAGTATTTAATTTAGGTTATCTTCCAAGGGCTAAACATCAAATAATAACAAAATCAGATACGACATTAGAAGCTATAAAAAAAGGTCTAGACTTACTTAAGCCAAATGGAGTTATGAGTATTGCAATATATAGCGGACACGAAGGTGGAATGGAAGAAAAAAATGCAGTTTATGAATTTACACAAACTCTAGATCAAAATTACTTCAATGTATTATGCACTAAATTTATAAACCAAATAAATAATCCACCAGAACTTTTATTAATAGAGAAAAAAGGATAAATATATATAAATTAAAGAATACAGATAAATAAAGAAAGAATAGTGATATAATAAATTAAAAAGTTTGTAGCTATTGAATAGGAAAGAGGGAAATATATGGATGAGAAAAAGTTACAAAATGACAATAAACAATTAATAAACATAATACAAGCACAATATCCAAGGCTTAGTAAAGGTCAAAAATTAATAGCACAATATATAATAAATAACTACGATAAAGTTGCTTTTATGACAGCTAGCAAACTAGGTGATACTGTAGGTGTTAGTGAATCTACAGTAGTTAGATTTGCAAACGCACTAGGTTATGCTGGATATCCTAAATTACAAGAAGGGCTACAAGAACTAATAAAAAACAAATTAACGACTGTTCAAAGAGTCGAAATGGCAAATGAAGACTATTCAGATGATTCAACAATTCTTAGTAAAGTTTTAAAAAGTGATATAGATAATATAAAAGCTACATCAGAAGACATAGATGAAAAGGCATTTGAAGAGGCATCTAATAAAATATTAAAATCTAGAAAAATTTATATATTAGGAATGAGAAGCTCATTTACAGTAGCACAATATCTAGCATTTTATTTAAATGTAATACTAGATAATGTACAATTAATAAGAATAGATATGGGAGATCCTTATCAACAAATAGTGAGAATGAACGAAGATGATATCCTTATAGTATTTAGTTTCCCTAGATATTCAAAACAATCGCATCAAGTTGCAAAATACGCTAAAAGTAAAGGTGCATACATAGTATCTATAACAGATAGTGCTTTTGCTCCTATTGCATCACTATCAGATAATATACTACTTGCAAAAAGCAATATGGCATCATTTGTAGATTCATTAGTAGCACCTATGAGTGTTGCTAATGCACTTATAATATCAGTTGCCATGAAAGAAACAGACGATATTAAAAAGTATTTCCACGATTTAGAGCAAATTTGGGAACAATATGTAGTATATGAATAAAAATAATAATCTAAGATAATTAAATGTCGTAATTTGATATACAAATATCGAGTTACGACATTTTTTAATTCTAATAAAATTAGAGTGAATTTTAAGCAACGGAATCTTTGATTCGTTGGCGCATGAACAAAGTGAATTTTAAGCAACGGACGAAGTCGTTGGCGCCATAAACAAAGTGAATTTTTAAAAATAATAATTGACATTACATACTAAATTAACTACTATTTTATTAATAAAAAGATTTTTAATATTTAAAATTCAATGAAAAAGAAGAGTAGCTTTAAATTTATTTATAGAGAGTTGGGGATGGTGGAAGCCCGATAGCTTAGTTTATTGTGAATAGAGCTTTTGAGAAGATTATCTGAAATTTTAGTATGATAGTCGGTATACCTGCCTTAAAGGTCAGAGTGGATAAATTATTTTATTAAATAGAGTGGTACCGCGGAAGATTTCGTCTCTTAGTTTTTAACTAAGAGATTTTTTGCATATATGAATCTAATTATAACTATAATTTATCAATAAGAGTGGTACAGCGAATAATCGCCTCTTAGTTTTTAAAACTGAGGGGCTTTTTTACTAATAAATAATATAAATAAAAGGAGAGAATAGTATGGCGCAAAAAATAGAATTAAAGGGGAAAAGTTTCTTAACACTAAAAGATTTTTCAAAAGAAGAAATAAAATATTTTTTATCACTTGCAAGTTATCTAAAAACTAAAAAGAAAATAGGAATAAAAGATAATTTATTAGAAGGTAAAAACATAGCTTTAATATTTGAAAAAGCATCTACAAGAACTAGATGTTCGTTTGAAGTAGCTGCACATGATGAGGGAGCTAATGTGACTTATTTAGGTCCAAAAGATTGTCATATGGGCAAAAAAGAGTCGATGGAAGATACAGCAAAAGTATTGGGAAGATTTTTTGACGGTATAGAATTTAGAGGATATAAACAAGAAACAGTAGAATGTTTATCTAAATATTCAGGAGTACCTGTTTGGAATGGTCTTACTGATGAATACCACCCAACTCAAATCTTAGCAGATTTGTTGACAGTTTCAGAACATGTAGATAAACCTTTTGACAAGATAAAATTTGTATATGTTGGAGATGCGAGAAACAACATGGGTAATTCGCTTATGATAGGATGCGTAAAGATGGGTATGAAATTTGTATCACTTGCACCAAAAGAATTGTGGCCAAATGACGAATTAGTAAACGAAATGCAAGAAGTAGCAAAAGTAACTAAGGGAAGTATTCATCTAACAGAAGATATAGATGATGTAGAAGGTGCAGATGTTATATATACTGATGTTTGGGTTTCTATGGGAGAAGAAGAACAATACGAACAAAGAATAAACTTATTAAAAGACTACCAAGTAAATATGGATATGATAAATAAAACTAAAAATGAAAATGTTATATTTTTACACTGTCTTCCATCATTTCACGATTTAGAAACAGTAGTGGCAAGAGAAATATATGAAAAATACAATTTGGCTGAATTAGAAGTTACAGATGAAGTTTTTAGATCTAAGTATTCAAAAGTATTTGATGAGGCTGAAAATAGAATGCACTCAATAAAAGCAATAATGGTTGCGACATTAGCAGATGTAGATATTTCTGTTAACCATAAATAATAAATCAAAGGGCTTATATTAATAATTATATTGATATAAGCCCTTTTAAATAATACATATTTTTAAAGAAAAACTCTATTAATTTGTATTTATATTAAGTTTAAAAAGTTTTATTCCTTACTAAAAAAATATAGAAAAAATCAAATATAATAAAATTTATATGGTGA
>OLNJ01001691.1_pt1 | contig 10605 bp, 10 predicted proteins | sample 1672191 | NCBI WGS metagenome assembly OLNJ01 (sample SAMEA3136657, study PRJEB25190) | human gut metagenome | biome: human gut; feature: human-associated habitat; material: faeces | place: Austria | collected 2013 | reverse complement strand
CAGCTTACCGGATATCTGGAGCATTTTGCAAATGAGCGTGTACAGATCATCGGATATGTAGAGTATACGTACCTGATGCAGCTTAATGAGGAAGAGAGACGTTTTAAATATGAGCGTTTTATCTCCAGCAAGATCCCATGTGTTATTTTCAGTACTATGACACGTCCGTCACAGGACATGATCGATCTGGCTGTTAAATATAATGTTCCGACATTCGTGACAGAAAGAACAACTTCAAGCTTTATGGCAGAGATCATCCGCTGGCTTGGTGTGCAGCTTGCGCCGTGCATTTCCATTCATGGTGTGCTGGTAGATGTTTACGGTGAGGGAATCCTGATCACAGGTGAGAGCGGAATCGGTAAGAGTGAGGCTGCTCTGGAGCTGATCAAACGTGGACATCGTCTTGTCAGTGATGATGTTGTTGAGATCCGTAAGGTCAGTGATGTTACGCTGGTAGGTTCTGCACCGGATATCACACGACATTTTATCGAGCTTCGTGGTATCGGCATCATTGATGTAAAGACCCTGTTTGGTGTAGAGAGCGTTAAGGATACCCAGTCTATTGACCTTGTTATCAAGCTTGAGGAGTGGGACAGAGATAAGGAGTATGACCGTCTTGGGCTTCATGAGGAATATACAGAATATCTTGGAAACAAGGTCGTATGCCATTCCCTTCCGATCCGTCCGGGCCGTAACCTGGCGATCATCGTTGAGGCAGCAGCTGTCAACCACAGACAGAAGAAGATGGGCTACAATGCAGCAGAGGCACTTTATAAGCGTGTTCAGGCAAACCTTGCCAAAAAAAGAGAAAATCCAGAGGAAGAGTAAGAGAGGATAAGAGATGGGAACATATTGTTTTGGAATTGATGTAGGCGGAACAACTGTAAAATGCGGACTTTTCCGCACAGATGGTACACTTCTTGAGAAATGGGAGATCCCTACCCGTAAGGAGAATAACGGAGACCAGATCCTTCCGGATGTGGCAGCAACCGTAAATGCCAAGATCGAAGAAAAAGGCATTTCAAAAGATGATGTGGAAGGTGTTGGAATCGGTGTTCCGGGACCGGTCAATGCAGCCGGTGAGGTTCCGTGTGCAGTAAACCTTTACTGGGGATATAAGAATGTTGTCAAGGAACTGGAAGATCTCACAGGCCTTCATGCAAAAGCCGGCAACGATGCCAATGTTGCAGCTCTTGGTGAGGCATGGAAGGGCGCAGCAGCTGGTTCTTCTGATGTGATCATGGTTACTCTGGGAACTGGTGTCGGCGGTGGAATCATCGTTGACGGAAAGATCGTAACCGGTCATCACGGAGCCGGTGGAGAAATCGGACATGCCAATGTGGATCATCACGAAAAAGAAGCCTGCAACTGTGGAAACAAAGGATGCCTTGAGCAGTTTGCCTCAGCAACAGGAATCGTCCGTATGGCAAAGAGAGAGCTTGCTGTATCTGACGCAGACAGTGTTCTTCGTAATAAAGAGAATATTTCCGCGAAATCCGTTCTGGATGCCTTTAAGGCCAATGATCCGGTAGCAGTTGCAACCATGGAAAAAGTCGGCGAGCAGCTTGGCGGTTCCCTGGCAATCTTTACCAGTGTTGTAGATCCTGAGACTATCGTAATCGGCGGTGGTGTTTCCAGAGCAGGACAGCCGCTCATTGACTGTATTCAGAAATATTATAAAGAGTATGCTTTCACAGCATGCAAGGATACTCCGATCGTGATCGCAACACTTGGCAATGATGCCGGAATTTACGGCGCAGCCAAGATGGTGCTCTGATAAAAGAATAAGTTTTCCGATGTGATATACATCAGATAATCAGACAAATAAAAAGTGTGAATTCCAAAAATGAAAAATGGAATTCACACTTTTTGTAATTTTGAAGACTTTAATATGATCAATAGTATTCTATCGGATCATCGCTTTCACCGGTGTCGTCACCGCCGTTATCACCGTTGTCGGTGCCGGAATTCTCACCGGCATCGTTGTTCTCGCCGTTATCAGCATTGTTATCACTGCCATTATCGCCTTCCACATTGTCAGTGTTATCGTTGGTATTATCATTGTTGTTATCGCCGGAACCATTGTCGGTATTGTCTCCGTTCTCCGTGTTTTCTGTACTGTCCGGAGCTGCGGATGGAATTACGTCTGTATCTGAGTCGGAATCCTCATTATAATAATAGTCTTCATCATAATTGTAGTCATAATTATAATCATCATCATTTCCGTAGAAATGCTGGTCACAGTATTCTGTAGGAAGACTGGAGATATCGAAGTATTCTGTAATGGTTGGGCAGCCTGCACGTGGCAGAAGACCGGTTTCCGAGCAGATGCTGGCTTTTTCCACACTGGAAGGCATTTCGAAATCTTTATTTTCCAGACCTTCATGGATACGGCTCATAACTTTTTGCCAGAGTGTTTTGTGGAAGTTACGGGCATCTTCAGGAATCTTTTCATTATTATCGTATCCGGACCATACAGCACATGTATAATATGGTGTATAACCAACAAACCAGAGATCATTATAATCTTCGGTTGTACCGGTTTTTCCGGCAACTGTCATATTGTCAAGCTGGCAGGCTGTACCGGTACCTTTTGTGACAACATCTTCCATGGCACTTGTAAGAAGAAAAGCAGTGCTGTCCTTGATTACGGACTTGGAAACAGAGGAGTTCTCAATCAGTACATTGCCATCATGGTCAAGAATCTGTGTATAGTAAATTGGCTTGATATAATTTCCATTGTTTGCAATGGCCGCGTATGCAGCACAGAGCTCAACATTTTTGACACCTTTGGTGATTCCGCCAAGAGCGGTTGCCAGGTTGGCGTCGCTCCAGATATTTCCGTTGTTATCTTTGTCAGCTTCTGTTCCGTGGGCAAGTGTGGTAAATCCGAAATCATCCAGATATTTAAGACCAAGGGCTGGTGTTACCTGTTCCAGACATTTAACAGCTACGACGTTAATGGAATTCTGGATGGCTTTGCGGATGGTTGTTTCACCACCGTAGCTCCGGGATGCATTGTTGACAGGAGAACCGTCTGGGTATTCGTATGGTTCATCCATAAAAGTAGTTGCCAGTGTATCCCCTTTCTCATTAAGAGCCGGTGCATAGGTAGATACGATCTTAAAAGTTGAACCGGGCTGTCTGGTAGTATCTGTTGCACGGTTCAGGGTAAGGCTGGCTGTTTTTTCACCACGGCCACCGATCAGGGCTTTTACATAGCCGGTGTGCTGATCAATCACAGTCATGGAGGACTGTGGCTGTGGTGCGAAGTTTACACGTTCGGAAACGACAGTACTTCCATCAGCAAGAATATTAGCCTTATATTGATCAACATACTGTTGACCTTCCTCTGGAGAGCTGAAGAGAAGATCGAATTCAGGATCCTGGTCACGGAAGTAGAGCTGCAGCATTTCTTTGCTGTAATTGACCTGTTCACCCTGAGGATTTTGTACAGTCAGTGCATAATCAAGTTCATACTGCACATCAGATGGATAATTATCAGGATTTGAATATTCTTCGTCAAGAATATTCTGAATATTGGAATCCAGTGTGGTCATGATCTTCAGTCCGCCACTGTAAAGAAGGTTGGTAGCCTGAGTTTTGGTGTATCCCTTGATATTCATGAGATCACTGATAACCTGATTGGTAACTTCATCTTCAAAATAAGTGTAGACAGTACTTTCTTCTTCGGTATTTTCCATCTGAGCAAGCTGAATGCGGGAATAAACATCGTCATTCAGTGCTTCGTTGTATTCATCCTGAGAGATATATTTCTGATCCAGCATATGATCAAGAACTTCTTTCCGTCTCTTAGCGTTAGATTTTGGATTGGTAATAGGATTGAATTTGGTAGGGTTCTGAGTGATACCGGCAAGAGTTGCACACTCGGAGAGATTCAGATCCCATACATCTTTGTTAAAATATTTCTTAGATGCAGCCTGTACACCGTAGGAACCAGCTCCGAGATTGATGGTGTTCAGGTAATTTTCAAGAATCACATCTTTGTCATATTTTTTTTCAATCTCTACAGCAAGGTACTGTTCCTGAAATTTACGGGTGAAACGTTCCAACTGTGTGGACTCGCTGGTCCAGTCTGTGAAAACATTGTTCTTCAGAAGCTGCTGTGTGATTGTACTGGCACCTTCCGAAAAATTACCGGTTGTAAGTGCCTTCATGGCAGCACGTGCGATACCACGGACATCAATACCGTTATGTTCGTAAAAACGCTCATCCTCAATTGCCACGACAGCATGCTGCAGACTTACCGGAATCTGTTCCAGAGATACGGGAAGACGATTGGATGTAGGTGCTGAAAGCTGTCGGAGCTGAGTGCCCTGATCGTCATACAGGAAGGTTGCATATCCGAGAGGTGAAATATCCACATTGTTGACATCGGGTGCACCGGCAATCACGCCCCGGAAAGAGCCGATGCCAAGGCAGACAACCATGACGCAGACAGCAATCAGAGCTGTAAATAAAACCCGGATAAATGAAACGTGAGCTCTTTTTCCCATCATGGAAGTACGGGAGATCAGAGCGTTCCGCTTCTTTGAAGTGGATCTTTTTCCGTAGTTCATGTTATTCCTCCTTTATAATCCGTTCCATTATATCAAATCTGCAATACTAAATAAACCCTTAAAAAAAATTTCACAATTCACGATATCTTATACATTGTGCAATGAAGATAATTATTATACAATAAGAAAAAGTCTGAAAAATGGAGGCATGAATTATGCTGGAACATTATAAAACCATATATGAAGGCGGAGAAGGCGAGCTGGTGGAGAAGAAGTCCCGTTTTATCGCAACTGTCCGTCCTGTAGAGACAGAAGAAGAGGCGCTTGCTTTTATAGAAGAAATGAAGAAGAAGTACTGGGATGCCAGACATAACTGTTATGTGTATTCTGTAGGAATGAACCGGGAAGCGACCAGATGCAGCGATGACGGGGAACCGTCCGGAACAGCCGGAAGACCGATGCTGGATGTGTTGCTGGGGGCAGGGATCTATAATGTGGCGATCGTCGTGACCAGATATTTTGGCGGAGTACTTCTGGGAACCGGCGGACTTGTACGTGCATATTCGGGCGCTGTGCAGGCAGGACTGGCAGCAAGTACCGTAATCGAGAAGCATCATGGAATTTCCCTGGAGGTAACAACTGATTATACAGGAATCGGAAAGATCCAGTACATAGCAGGAGAGAGAAATCTTCCGATCCTGGATTCGGAATACACGGACAAGGTAGTGCTGAAGCTTCTTGTGCCGGATGACCAGATTGAGGAAGTGAAGAAAGCGATCACAGAAGGAACGAACGGAAGAGCAGGTCTTCACAAAGATGCAGAGCTTTATTTTGCAAAAGTAAACGGTGAAGTAAAAACTTTTGATGCGTAACAGATTATAAAAATCCCCGGAAAGATCAGATGTCAGACATTTATATAGAAATATATCAGTCTGGGAAATCTGCCTTTCAGGGGACTTTTTTATGCTTTTTAACTTATCAGCATTTCTCCGGTTCCGGATAATCAACACCAAAAGTATCTACTGTCATGGATTTGATTTTCTGCTCGTCAAGAGGACGGTCACTGTAATCTGTGTCTGTCTCAGCAATCGCATTCACAACATCCATTCCCTCGATGATCTGACCAAAAGCAGCGTAGCTTCCGTCAAGATGCGGAGCAGCCTTGTGCATGATGAAGAACTGGCTTCCCGCAGAGTTCGGATGCATGGCTCTTGCCATGGAAAGAACGCCTGGTGTATGCTTCAGATCGTTCTTGAAACGGTTCTGGGAAAACTCACCCTTGATGCTGTATCCAGGGCCGCCCATACCGGTTCCGTCCGGGCATCCGCCCTGGATCATGAATCCGTTGATAACACGGTGGAAGATGAGACCATCATAAAAGCCTTTTTTAATAAGGCTGATGAAGTTATTTACTGTGTTCGGGGCAACTTCCGGATATAATTCGGCTTTCATTACATCGCCATTTTCCATTGTAATGGTAACGATAGGATTTGCCATAGTTTTCGCACTCCTTTTCAAAAAGTATTGTATTTCGCTGTTCGCTCTATTATAATATGCAAAGAATAATTGTGCAAGAAAAAGGTGGAAAATATGATCATAGAAACACACAGTCCCAGGGAAACCTTCGAGGTGGGAAAGAAGATAGGAACGAATGCAGAACCGGGTCAGATCTATACACTGACAGGCGACCTTGGTGTCGGAAAAACCGTGTTTACGCAGGGTGTGGCAGCGGGCCTTGGAATCACAGAGCCTGTGAACAGTCCTACGTTTACCATTATTCAGGAATATGAAGATGGGCGGCTGCCGTTTTATCATTTTGATGTATACCGTATCGGTGATATAGAAGAAATGGAAGAAATCGGATACGACGATTACTTTTTCGGAAAAGGAATCTGCCTGATCGAATGGGCAGAGCTGATCGAAGAGATCCTTCCGGAAAAAAGAATCGAGGTTACGATTGAGAAAGACCTTGAGAAAGGCTTTGATTACAGAAAGATCACCATCAGGGAGAGAGGAGAAGAGACAGAATGAGAGTTTTAGCACTGGACAGTTCCGGAATCGTGGCATCCGTAGCAGTTGTGGAGGATGATACACTGGTGGCGGAATATACCGTTAATTATAAGAAGACACATTCACAGACACTTCTCCCAATGCTGGATGAGATCGTGAAGATGACGGAGCTGGATTTGAAAACAATTGATGCCATTGCGGTAGCCAAGGGACCGGGATCTTTTACCGGACTTCGTATCGGTTCAGCAACAGCCAAGGGACTTGGCCTCGCACTTGATAAGCCGCTGGCAGCGATTCCGACGGTGGAGGCACTGGCATATAATCTTTATGATGTGAGTGGATTGATCTGTCCGATCATGGATGCCAGAAGAAAACAGGTCTACACAGGTATTTACCGTTATGAGAACCATAAGCTTGTAATTGTGAAAGATCAGATGGCAGTGGGAATCGAAGAGCTTCTTTCCATGCTGGATGAGATGAAAGAGCCGGTAACTTTCCTGGGAGATGGTGTTCCTGTTTTTAAAGAGATCATAGCGGAGAAGCTGCAGGTACCGTTTTCATTCGCACCTGCACATCTTTCCAGACAGAGAGCTGGCGCGGTGGGAGCACTGGGTGTTATTTACTGTAAAGAAGGCAGAACAGAAACAGCATCTGAGCACAAACCGGACTACTTACGTGTGTCACAGGCTGAAAGAGAGCGTGCCCAGAAGCTGAAGGCCGAAGAGGAAAAAGCATGATCTTACGGGAGATGCTGGTAGATGACCTGGAACAGGTCATGGAGATCGAAGAAGAACTTTTTTCTGTTCCCTGGACAAAAGAGGGATTTCTGACTTTCCTTATGAAGGATAATGCCATGTTTCTTGTTGTGGAAGAAAAAGGGCAGATTCTGGGGTACTGCGGGCTTCTTACTGTTCTGGATGAGGGCGATGTGACGAATGTTGCCGTCAGAAAAGAACGCCAGCGGGAAGGAATCGGAAACTTTCTTATGGAAAGCATGGCACGCCTGGCGGAAGAACGGGGAATCACCATGATCCATCTGGAGGTACGGGCCGGCAACGAAACAGCGATCCGGCTTTATGAGCGGCAGGGCTTTGTAAGAGACGGACTGCGAAAAGCATATTATACGGACCCTACAGAGGATGCCATTCTTATGACGCGTACAGCCGGCAGATAGTTATTGTTCACTGGTAATATTCCGCGAGGTGTTTTTGTGACGCTTGTTTTGGATGGATAATTGTGCTAAACTTTGCCACAGAACAGGAAAAGAGGAAAAATATGTTAGATGTTTGTTTACTTGGCTGCGGTGGAATGATGCCACTACCGCGAAGGTGGCTTACAGCTCTGATGACCCGCTATAACGGCAGCAGTCTGATGATCGACTGCGGAGAGGGAACGCAGGTAGCCATCAAGGAAAAGGGATGGAGTTTCAAGCCCATCGACGTGATTTGTTTTACGCATTATCATGGGGATCACATCAGCGGACTTCCGGGGCTTCTTCTGACTATGGGAAATGCGGACCGTACAGAGCCGCTGACCCTGATCGGCCCAAGAGGACTGGAACGTGTGGTAAACGCACTTCGTGTTATTGCACCGGAACTGCCTTTTGAACTCCGTTTTATTGAGATTACGAAGCCGGAAGAGGTTCTGGAGCTGAATGGCTACCGGATCACTGCGTTCCGGGTAAATCATAATGTTGTATGCTATGGTTATACACTTGAGATATTGCGCCAGGGAAAATTTTCTCCGGACAGTGCCAGAGAGCATGAGATACCGCTGAAATTCTGGAATCCGCTTCAGAAGGGGCAGACTGTAGAAGCTGAAGGCAGGGTCTATACTCCGGATATGGTACTTGGTCCTCCACGAAAAGGAATTAAGCTTACCTATACCACAGATACAAGACCGACAGAATCGATTCTGCGAAATGCCAAAGATTCCGATCTTTTTATCTGTGAGGGAATGTACGGAGAAGACGATAAGATCGAAAAAGCAAAAGGCTATAAGCACATGACATTCCGTGAGGCTGCAACTCTTGCCCGTGATGCGGGAGTTGGTGAAATGTGGCTCACACATTATAGTCCGTCACTGGTAAGACCGGATGATTACATGGATACAGTCCGTGAGATTTTTCCAAAGGCATGGCCAGGTAAGGATGGAAAAAGTGTGGAACTGAATTTTGAAGAGGACTGAAAAATGAAAGATACATTAATTCTTGGTATTGAGAGCTCCTGTGATGAGACCGCAGCCTCTGTTGTAAAAAACGGCAGGACTGTTTTGTCCAATGTGATCTCATCCCAGATCGAGATTCATAAACTGTATGGAGGCGTAGTTCCGGAGATCGCTTCCAGAAATCATATAGAAAGAATCAATGAGGTGATCCAGGAGGCATTGGATGATGCTGGTGTGACTCTGGATGATATTGACGCGATCGGTGTAACATACGGACCGGGTCTTGTAGGTGCGCTTCTTGTAGGCGTTGCAGAGGCTAAGGCCATCGCTTATGCCAGAAATCTGCCGCTTGTGGGTGTACATCATATTGAAGGACACGTTTCCGCTAACTATATTGAACATCCGGATCTGGAACCGCCGTTCCTCTGTGCAATCGTATCCGGCGGACATACACATCTTGTAATTGTAAAGGACTATGGACAGTTTGAAATCCTGGGACGTACCAGAGATGATGCGGCAGGAGAAGCCTTTGATAAGGTTGCACGTGCCATTGGGCTGGGATATCCGGGCGGTCCGAAGATTGATAAACTGGCGAAAGAGGGAAATCCGGATGCTATTGAGTTTCCACGTGCCAAAATTGACGGAAATCCATATGATTTCAGCTTCAGCGGCGTGAAATCCGCAGTGCTGAATTATCTGAACGGTGCAAAAATGAAAGGTGAGGAAGTGAACCGTGCTGATATCGCGGCATCCTTCCAGAAAGCGGTTGTTGACGTGCTGGTGGAGCATACCATGCAGGCAGCAGCTGATTTTGGCATGAAAAAAGTAGCAATCGCAGGTGGAGTGGCTTCTAACGGAGCACTTCGGGCTGCCATGGAAAAGGCATGTGAAGAGCATGGCTATAAGTTTTATCGTCCGTCACCGATTTTCTGTACGGATAATGCAGCAATGATCGGAGTAGCAGCATACTATGAATATATTAAGGGAACACGGCACAGTTGGGATCTGAACGCCGTACCGAACCTGAAACTCGGAGAAAGATAAAAACGAGGTAAAGCAGATGAAAGAATGCAGAAATACAGCCATTGTCCTGGCAGCAGGCCAGGGAAAAAGAATGCACAGCAAAATACAGAAGCAGTTTATAGAGCTGGGCGGAATGCCTGTACTCTGCTATTCTCTGCGCTGTTTCCAGGAAAGTCCGCTGATCAGGAATATTATCCTTGTTACAGGAGAAGAGCATATTGACTGGTGTAAGGAAGAAATTGTGAAAAAATATGGTTTCACAAAGGTTTCTGCTGTAGTCAGCGGTGGAAAAGAGCGGTATGATTCCGTTTATGAGGGGCTTAGTGTGTGCCGGGATACGGACTATGTACTAATCCATGACGGAGCCAGACCGTTTATTGATAATGCTATCATTGAAAGAGGACTTGCTGCAGCTGCTGAGACAGGGGCAAGTGTTGTTGGTATGCCTTCCAAGGATACTGTTAAGATCGCAGATGATGAGGGTAATGTAAAAGAGACTCCGGATCGCAGTAATGTATGGATTGTTCAGACCCCTCAGATATTCAGATATTCTCTGATTTATGACGCATATACCAGTATTCGTGAAAAGAATATGACAGGAATTACAGATGATGCCATGGTGGCAGAGCACGAAACAGGGGTAAAAATCCGTTTTTCCGAGGGCTCCTATCGAAATATCAAGATCACAACACCGGAAGATCTGGCTGTTGCGGAGGCATTTCTCAAATTGTTTTGATTTTTTGAAAAAAATATCAAATTTGTTATTGACATGTGGAACCTTTGATGATAGAATACAACATGCGCTGACAAAACAGCACAAAAAATGTTGAAAACAACATATGGAGAGATATCGAAGTGGTCATAACGAGGCGGTCTTGAAAACCGT
>OLNJ01001686.1_pt1 | contig 10632 bp, 4 predicted proteins | sample 1672191 | NCBI WGS metagenome assembly OLNJ01 (sample SAMEA3136657, study PRJEB25190) | human gut metagenome | biome: human gut; feature: human-associated habitat; material: faeces | place: Austria | collected 2013 | reverse complement strand
TGTCGACGCATCTCCAGATTGTAAAACGCGATGCCCAAACAGGCGCTTCTGTTCCACTAGCCGGATTCACCTTCCAACTCCTAGACAGCAATCACGAACCTGTCTCACAAACTTGCTGGTATCCAGCACATAACGTAATGGACACCTTTACGACTGACGCGACCGGGACCGTCACACTGCCCGAATCGCTCGTGCCGGACACCTATTATGTACGCGAAACCTCGGCCAAAGAGCCCTATCTTGTCGGCGAAGAGATCGAGGTAAACATACCCGCCGACATGAACCTAACGCCCGTTGCAGTCGCCTCGTATTATGACCACGCCGCGACCGGAAACATCAGGATCGTTAAAACCGATGCCATAGACGGCAGCAGCCTCGCGGGCGCCGTCTTTGAGATCCGCGCCTCGGGTGATATCGTGCGCCCCGACGGTAGCATTGCCGCGCTCGACGGTGAGACTGTCACGACCGTCACGACGGATGAAACTGGAGAAGCACGCGCGGACAACCTCCCACTGGGATCTGGCACCGCACGCTACGAGGTTGTCGAGACTCAAGCGCCGGCAGGCTTCTTGCTCGATCAGACAACCCATATTGTTGCCCTTACTTATGCCGACCAGAAAACACCCGTTGTAGAAGCACGGCTCAACGTATCCGACGATTACACCAAGGTTGATATCTCCAAGGTCGATGCAAGCGGTGAGCAAGAAGTGGAAGGCGCACAGCTCACCTTATATGGTCCCGATAAAACCGAAATAGACTCCTGGACCTCATCCGACAAGCCGCATCGCGTCGAACATCTTGCACCCGGCACCTACTCGTTGCGCGAAATGATGTCTCCGCGGACCTATGACCTTGCTGAGGAGATAACGTTTGAAATAAAGGATACGGGAGAAGTCCAAACCGTCGCGATGAAGGATGCGCCCATCGAGATCAAGGGACAGGTCGACAAGCGTCAGGAACTTGTCCAACCTATCGAAAAGGGCCTGTTGGCTAACGGCGATGGTAAAAACCGCGCCACGACGCAAACCAATAGTGATGGGCTTTTCTCCTATACCATCGATGCTCGAAACGATTCCGCTACTTGGGTTGATGAGTTTACGATTACCGATGATCTTGAGTGCGCCAAAGACGGCACGGCGAGATTCATCTCAATCGAAACCCCCGTCGCCATCGGCGACCTCAACGGTCTGTGCAACGTATGGTATCGCACGACGCCGTTGGACTCGACAGACGTCGATGAGCCGGCAAACGCGACACTTGACGATGGGCACGAAAATCCTTGGCTTGAGTCCGACGAAGTAAAAGAGAGCCTGGGTGAGGACTGTCGCCTCGTCGATTACGACGGTTGGCACCTCTGGAAGGCGGATATCTCGACCACGGAATCCACCACACTCGAGGCGGAAGAGCTCGACCTTGCATCCAATACCGTCGTAACGGGCATTCGAATTGAATACGGTGCGGTAGCCGCCGACTTTACGACTCGAAGCGATGCGGATTCTTGGACCCGCGATGATCTCAAAGATGAGCACGACGACCTTGACGATGCCAAAGCAATCCTTGGTGCAGACGCTCGGGGCGCAGTCGTGCACATGCAGGCAACATCGGCTTATACGCCCCAAACCGCACTCACCAACAGCGCACGCGTCGATCTTTGTCGCAACGGCGGCGGCGATAAACTTGAGTCACATGACGAGGACTGTGTCATTCAACGCTGTACCCTACCGCAGGACCTACCGGCAACAGGACCAGTTCCCATCGCCGCTTGCATCACCGCGCTCCTGACCTCGGGTGCCGCAGCCCTATGGTTCGCTCGCCTTAGGTCGATCCCAAAGAAGCGCTAGCGCGATGAAAAAGGGGGGGAGCCAGTCCCCTGGCTCGCCCGCTTTCAATCATTTAAATCGCCGTATCTACTCTGCAGACGAAGATCCACCATCAACGATTGCCTGCTCGGACTCAGGAATCCCATCGGCACCCGTGCTCTGTTCTTGCTCCACCTCTTCGCTGATTGCGGAGGCGGGGGTCGAGCCCTTCGCACCCACGATGTAGGCAGCCCCAAATCCTAACGCAATGGCAATCAAGGTCAAAATCACGTAGACAGGCCAATGGCGCTTAATATACGAAAACACGTTGACTCCTTAGAGCTCCGTCTACGAACGGCGGATAACCTCGGTCACGACCTCGGATACCGTAGCAATGTTCGTCGGGTTGACATTGTGGGGCAGGTCGTCCTCGGTACGAGCGCAAGCCAGACGCGTGCCGTCCACGCCGGCGATGGTGAGGGCTCGGCGGCTCGCCTCGAGCGCGGCATAGGCATCGGTCTTGGCATAGGGCATCTCGAGCGCGCCACAATCGACATGGAACGACTTGCAGACCTTGCTGACCAGGTTCATGATGCGGCGATCGCCCTTGAGCAGTTGTTGTTCGCCCTCGACCGTCACAACCGAAAGCCTACCGGCGCCGACGGATTCAAGATTGATGAAAAATACGCCGCGGAGCTTATCGCGATGCGAAGCCAAGAAGGCCTTCATGCCGGCGCCATCACAATCCGAGGCGCCCGTTGCCACAAACCAGATATCGTGACCGAGCAGCTCATCATCGCCCATAGAGGCGACAGCCGAGAGCATATCTTCGGAAGAAGCGCCATCGGAAGACGTAGCGCCACCCTTCCAGCCATCGTTATCGTCCTCGAAGTTATCCCACGAACCGATACCGCGACCGGACTTCTTGGCATCGTAATCGTCTTCGACGCCCAGCCAGTCACTCATGCTGTCCTGCTCGTTTTTCTTTTTACGACCGAACAGGCCACCCAGGCCGCGCTTACGAGACTTGGGTGCCGCCGGGGCGGGAGCCGAAATGGTCTCGATCGGCTGCGCGCCCGACGCAACGGGCACAGGAGGCGCAACGGGTGCCGATGTGGGTTCGGGACCTTGGGCGGTAGCAAAGGGGTCATTGACCTGGGCAGAGGGATCGGGAAGGTCGAACAGCGACGTGCGAGACGCAACGTTTGCCTGCTTCATAGACGGCAGCGACGGATCGGGGACCGAAGCCAGCGGAGACGAGGAAGGTGCAGGCGACGGTGCCGACGACGGATCGGGAACATTCATCTGCGGACGCGGCGATGCTTGGGAGGAAATCTGGGCCATAAGGGAATCGACCGTTTCGTCCTGGGTGGGAGCGACATTGGCAACCGTGGCACCGGAACCACTCGGGGTCGGCATGGTGAAAATCTGCGTGGAGTAAGGCCTCGACTCATCCGTTTCGAGAGTCTCGGAAACCGCAGGCACTTCCTCCTGCTCGGCCTCGGTCGAATCAGCTTGCTCGGCTGCCGTGTATTGCTCTTCGCCAGAGTTGGCCTCGACGGGCTCGTCCTCGGCAGCATCAATGGGCTCGTCATCGTCCACCGCGTCGCCCTGTTCATCGGAAACAGGAAGGGACTCGGCAATCGCGGTGCCCTGCTTTTCAAACGTTATCGTGGAATCGAACTTCGCGGCATCAAACGACATGGTGCTATCGACGTGCTGCTGAGCCTCGAAAGACGTTGTTGCCTCAACAACATCCGCGGACGTCGGTTGCTGGGACTCAAAGGACGTTGTAGCTTCGGCGGCGTCGACGGGCACGGACTGCACAGCCTCGTTCTGCTCGAACTCTTGCGCCGCGAGCTCACGTGCCGCCTCGGCTGCCTGCTGCTGAGCGATAGCCTCCTGCTCGGCAGCCTCGCGTGCGGCAGCGCGCTTCTCCTCGAAATCGTCGACAAATTTCTTGCCCTTTGCAAGCGCACCCTTAAAGAAGTTGGAAGCGCTGGCGCCAATCGAAGAGAACGCGGATGCAATATCGGCATGGGGCGTTGCCGCGGGAATCTCGGCCGAGAAATCAGTATCGCTCTCGTAAGACACGCGCCTCGGCTGTTCAACGTAATCGTCGTCAGACTCGTCCGCAACGTCTTGCGCCGGCGCGGCGGGAGCCAAAATGTCCAGTCCTGCCGCGGGATCGATCGCGGACACCGCCTCGGGCTCGGCAACGGCAGCGGTAACCGCGGCAGACTCATCATCCACAGTGACAACGGGCGCAGGCTCGGGCTCAAACGTCGGCTCCTCGCCCTCCTCGTAATCGAGCGTGCAGGACTCGGGAAGCATTCCGAGCGCACGGATGGCATCCGAACCAAAGCGGATGTTGCCGGCGGCGTTGCGATAGAGCTTGGGCTCGGGCTCGACCGCGGAAGGTTTCTCCGCCGACTCGGCAGCGGGAACCTCGTCATTGAACTCTTCGGCCTGGACAGCCTGATTCTGATCCTCGGGCACGATAGCGCCGATCAGCGTCTCGTCGGCAGATGCACCCTCAAAGCCCTCGATCTGCTCGTCGAAAGCCTCACCCTGTTCGGGCTCGGTCTGAGCGTCGGGAGCAATCGGCTGACCGAATTCGTCCTCGGCGTAGGTAGGCTCTTCATACTCGATGGTGTTGCCGTAGTCGTTTTGCTGCTGGGCCGCGGCATATTCCGCCGCTGCGCGCGCCATTTCCTCGGCACGACGCTTCTGCTCCCCAAAATAGGTATCGAACGGAACATCGTCGGGAAACTCGTTTTCGCCCTGGAAGGGAGCAACGTTGTCCATAACGCCGAGCATAGCGGCGACAGAAGACTTGTTGCACACCGCGCCGGACGTATAGGGAAGAATGTGGCGGTTAGAGATGATGTTTGCCGCGTTGGCAAGCGCAACGAGGGAAGCGAGGATCGCGACAATCCACAGCAGAACCTTGAGCGCGCCGGGGAGCGGCAGGATGCGCAGGATGGCAACGGCAGCGGGGGCAACCGTGGCAACGGGCAACAGCTTGGCGATGAGCGCACGATACGAAGCATAGGGCTCGCGGGCGAGCAGCTCAGCACGGGGAGAGTCGTAGTGTGCGACAACGACCACCGGGCGGTTGCGCGGAGACGCGAGCGGGCCCGAGGCCTTGTGGTAGGCGATGACATTTTGGCTCACGCCCGTCTTGCCCAGGCGCGAAACCACGGGATGCCCTGTGCGCTCGAGCACGTAGAGCACGGCACCGACAATAGCCAGCAAGGTGCCGACCAAGCCGATACCGCCGCCGATGCCCATCAGCAGGGCGCCGGCAAACGCAAGAATACCGGTAACGGCAAATGCCAACCTACTGGGCGCCGGGGCATTGAACTCCTGAACCTCGGGGTCAAAGCCGTGGTTGCGGAAGATCTGAGCGATATCTTCGGCAGCCAAGCGCTCTTCTTCGCTGCATGCCGGCGTAATGCCGGTGTTCTGCAGCAGGTGGTTAATATAGTTCTGGGTGTTCGCCATGTGCGCTCCACATCCATAATCCGACAAATAGGCCCAATGCATGCACATTAGAACCGTATATAGTCGAAAGTATACCCCGAGCGAGCGCAAACGACCGAATTCGGGCCATCTTAACGCCCCGAGCGGACAAGGATATAGCCTAATCTCCATATCGGACTAAAATCATGGCAGCAAACCACCTTCTCATGCGAGGACTCTATGACGGCAAGCGACACGACCGAGACAATTAAAAAGGGAAATTCGGAGCCCAGTTTCGATAAAACGGCTCAGCGCATCCTCAATCTTTTCTTTGTGCTCAATAGCTCCCCCGAACCGCTGACGACCGAGCAGATCGTCTTGGATTCTGACCTGGGATATGGCTCGGGCAATATCGACTCGGATAAGCGCAAGTTTCGACGCGATCGTGACAAGCTGCTCGAACGCGGCATCTTAATCAAGGAGGTTCGCCCCACCGGCGCGCAGGAGACCGAGGAAAGCTCGTGGACAATCGACCGCGAGCACACGTTTGCGGCAGGCGGCCTCATTACCGCAGACGACGCCGATATCCTGCTCAACGCCATCGACCAGACACTAGCGGCCGGCTCATCCACTTTTGCCGCACCGCTTGCCGATATTCGCTCCAAGATTGCCTATCTCACCGGCAGGACGACGGTAGACGAGGTGCCGATCAGCCGCTCTCCCACCGTCGATGCGGTTTGGAGCGCCTTTGCCGAGCGTTGTGCGCTGCGATTTTTATATCAGAACGGACGCGGCGAGCAGAAAGAGCGTACCGTCCGCGTCTACGGCATGTTCGAGCGCGAGGGCGTGGCGTATTTCTGCGGCCTCGACAATGCCACCGGCGACATCAGGACATTCCGCTGTGACCGTATCGTTCGCGCTTGGCGTCCTTCGAAGGCCTACGCCATCCCTGCGGACTTCAATCTCAACGACTATCTGTTCTTTGAATTCGATTTTGCCGACCGACCGCCCGTTGCAGCTACGTTCTCGTTCGCCCCTCAGACGCAGATCGATATGATCAACGGCCTCACGCGTGGGCGAGGTGAGCTCGCACACACCGATGCAGGATGGACCTGGACCGTTGACGTGCGCGACCTTGAAGCCGCCGCCTCATTTTGCATGGCCCACGCCATGGACGGCATGAGGCCCATGGCCCCCAAATCGCTCAAGCAGGCGTGGAACCACCTCATCGAAAGGACGGTGCACGAGTATGCCCGTGCGTAAACTCACCAGCGAGCAGAGACTCTCGCGCGCCATCGACATCATGGAGGCCCTCTACGCCGCCGGCGAGAGCGGCATAACACGAACCGAGATTTGCAGTCGCTTTGGCATCACGGGGGTGTCGCTCGACGAGATTCTCGAGATCGTCTCGACGCTCGCGGACCGAGAATCGGGCGCGCGTATCATCTGCGAATGCCGCGGCGAGCGTGTGGTCCTCACCGGTGACGCCGGGCGTGTGCTACCGCTGCGCCTGAGTGCCGCCGAGGGCGCTGTGCTCAACCATGAACTTGAATCGTTGGGGATCGAGCCGCAGACGGCAGCTCGGATTCGACATGCCCTTCTACCCGAAGAGCTCGGCTATAACCAGCGCGTCCTTGACACCGTCAACCACGGGTCGCACTGGCAGCAGCTGAGCTGCGCCATTCAGGACGGCGTTCGCTGCCGCATCTCGTATCGCTCGATGGACGATGCACGGCCACGCGAGCGTCTGGTCGACCCCTTGCGCATTACGGCAAACGGCGACCAAACATACCTGATTGCCTGGGACATCGCGGTCGATGAGCAGCGCACCTATCGCATGGATAAAATCGAGGGACTCGCCTTGACGGAAGACTCCGTCGTGCCTCACGCACCGGACGTCGCATCCCTCCACGATTCCCTTGCCCGGACGCAGCGTAGTGCAAAGCTCTTGATGCCATTCGATATGGCGGAGCATCTGGACTGGGCCGGCATCACCCTAATCGAGCGCAGCGGAGCAGACATGGCAACGGTAACCGTGCATTACGGCTCCGAGCGTTGGCTACTGAGCCAGATAATTGCAGCGGGCGGAGCCATCCACATCTTGGATGACCCCGCCCTGTCAAAGCGTCTGTGCGATATGGCAAAAACCCTCGTCTGTCCGCTTTAGCGCCGCCGCTCGTGGCGTGCGCGCCACAGTTGCAGATAGTGCCCGATCTGCGCCGATTCGATGCGCTGGTAGGAGCTCGTGGGCAGCGACGTTAAGAACTTCTTTCCGTAGCCCTTCGTCACCAGGCGCGGGTCGGCCAGAATCAGCACGCCGCAATCGGTCGACGAGCGGATAAGGCGGCCGGCCGCCTGCTTGACCTCGAGCACCGCCTCGGGCAGCGAATAGCGCGCCCAAGCGCGGTCTTCGCGCAGGTTGCGCTCGCACGAGAGCGGGTCCGTGGGACTCGAGAACGGCAGCTTGGGAATGATGACGCAGCGCAGCGTCTCGCCGCTGGCGTCGAATCCCTCCCAAAAGGCCTTAAGAGCAAAAAGCGACGAGGTCGGCTCGTTGATAAACCGGTCGCGCAGGCGACGAGGAGATGAGTTGCGCTGCTGGCAGTTGAGCTCCAGACCCGCACGGGCCATCTTGGGCTCAACGCGGGCGTACAGGTCTTCCATGTCGCGCCGATTGGTGAACAGCGTGAGCACCGATCCGCCCATGGCAAGATGGGCGTCGACCAGCACGCGCTCGAGCGCCGTAAGATAGCTCTCACGATCGCGCGGATCGGGGATATCGCCCGCAACGACTACAGCCATGTTCGAATCGAAGTCGTAGCTCGAGTCCAAGTGCAACGATGAGGATGTTGAAGCACCGATGCGATCGAGGCCGACCGCGTGGTTAAAGTGTTCAAAGCTTTTGGACACCGTCATGGTCGCCGAGGCAAAGATAGCCGTGTGAACCTCGGGCAGCCACTCGGTTGCCAAGGCCTCGCCAATGTCGATGCGCTCTGCGGTCATTGACTCTCCGCCGGCGCGCAACCTGCGATTGACCTGCAGCGAATACACGTAGTGTTCATCGGTGCCATCAATGATGAGTTTGAGGTTCTCGGCCAGCTCGTGCAGGCGGCGCGAGATATCACCCAGGTCGACAACAACCTCGGGCTTGTCGGCGGCGACGGCTTGCACCAGCGCATCGACGCTCTTGTCAGCTTGTTCCAATGCGTCGATGGCAGTGTAGGCCGACTGTAAGAAATCATGCCAGTCGTCAGATTCGCGCAACTCGGGGCCAATCCATAGATTGGCATTGTCATAACCCCCACGGGCACGACGGCCGAGCTCGCGAACGCCATCGAACACGTCGGCGATTGCCATGCTCGCGCGCGCAACCGTCGACGTCGCCTTGGCAGTAAGGCCCAGATAGAGCGTAGAGCCCTCAGAGGTTGCCAAATCACGGGAGACCTGGCTTAGCGCACCGGTGCTCGAGCCACCCAGGCGCTCAAACAGAACGCGTGATTCGTCCGCCGACACCACGCGCGCCCACTGACGGCGCGCCTCGCGCTCGATAGAATGGGCCTCGTCGATTACCCAATGACGAATCGGAGGCAAAATCCTGCCCTCGGCCGCAACGTTGCGGAACAGCAGGGAATGGTTGGTGACCACCACATCGGCATGCGCCGCACGACGGCGAGCGCCGTGGACCAAACATTTATCAGGGAAAAACGGGCAGAGGCGACGAGCACACTCGCGCGAGGCCGTCGTAAAGTCGGGGCGGTTGACGCTGCGCCACCGAATGCCAAGTGAGTCGAGGTCGCCATCGGCTGATTGGCAAACGTACGCCATAATGACCGCGACCGCCGTGAGCGTGTCCGCCGGATCGCGCTTGGTGGTAATCTCGACCTGGCCGCGGCTCATGCGCTCAAGCTTGCGCAGGCACGGATAGTGGTCATACCCCTTGAGAGCGCAAAATGACAGACCACCTTCCAGTTGCTCGGCAAGTTTTGGAAGCTCATGGTACATGAGCTGGTCGGCTAGATTGTTCGATTTGGTCGCAATACCAACCGTGATGTTGTTACGGCGTGCTGCCTCGGCAAAAGGCACCAGATAGGCCATCGATTTGCCGACGCCTGTGCCCGCCTCAATTACACGATGAGTGCCCGTGACCAGCGCATCGCGGACCTCGAGCGCCATCGCGATCTGCTCATCACGCGGCTCGTAAGTGGGATACATGCGATTGACCAGGCCACCCGGCGCATAGTCTGCCTCAATCTCCTCACGACTCGGCATCTTGAGGACCGGTAGTTCGTCGGCGTCCACCCGATCGTCGGCGCGATCGGCCTTGAGAACGTCAGCACGAGCGGCGCTGAGAGAGAAGATAGAACCAGGGTTCTGCCCTGCCAAGAATGAGAAGATAGGACGATAGGACCAAGGCACGTCCGGATGCATGTCGGCTAGGCGCGCCATGAGGCCCTGGGGCAAGTCGGTGAGTGCCACAAGCAACACGCGCCATACGCCGCACAGGGCGTCGACGTCGGCATTGGCACGGTGTGATACCGAGTCACAGCCAAACAGATCGACCATAAAAGACAGCTTGTGCGAGGCCAGGCGCGGTAGCGCGATGCGCGACAGCGCCAGCGAATCGATCCAAATATCGCTCACGTTGACGCCGCCTTTGACCGACTCGATAAACGAGCGGTCGAACGTGGCGTTATGTGCGATCACCGGGCAACCACCGACAAAATCGGCGAGAGCGGCGACGGCCTCAACGGCCGACGGGGCATCTGCCACGTCGGCATTTGTAATGCTCGTGAGCTCGGTAATCTCGGCGGGAATCAGCTGCTTGGGATGCACGAAGGTATCGAAACGGTCGACGATCTCGCGGCCCGAAAGACGGGCCGCCGAGATCTCGATCAGCTCATTGTCCTGCACCGAAAGACCTGTGGTCTCGGTATCGAGGACAATCACATCTTCCTCGATAAGGCCAAAGGACTGCGTTTTGGCGCGTTCGGCTAGCGTGGCATAGGAGTCGATGACAAACTGCGGCGTTCCTGACGAAACCGCGTCCTCGATTAGCATGCAATGCCCGCTCGACGAAGGCCCATACGGATCAGGCTGTCACAGACCTGCGGGAACGTCATGTCGTCGGTGTGGCGGATCTCATCCGGATACAGCGACGTATCGGTCATGCCGGGAATGGTATTGGTCTCGAGGATAACGGGGCCGTCCTCGCTCACGATAAAATCGCTGCGCGAGATACCCAGGCAACCGAGGGCCTTGTGAGCGGCGCAGGCAAGCTCCTGAGCGCGAGCATAATTCTCGGGTGAAATCTGCGCCGGAATGCGATGGATGTCCGTAGGGTCGACATACTTCACGTCCAGATCGTAGA
>OLNJ01001682.1_pt1 | contig 10666 bp, 8 predicted proteins | sample 1672191 | NCBI WGS metagenome assembly OLNJ01 (sample SAMEA3136657, study PRJEB25190) | human gut metagenome | biome: human gut; feature: human-associated habitat; material: faeces | place: Austria | collected 2013 | reverse complement strand
AGATAATTTATTCATACATGGATTTAAAAAGGAATTAGGCTAAATAAATAGCTTAATTCTTTTTTTATTTTTGTTTCCATTTTTTGAATTGTTAAAGTGATAAGAGAATGAATGTATTACGAGGTCGAGATTAGTGGTATGTATGTGCTCTTTATGACAAGAAATGCTGATGTTAAATTTTTTTAATTATTTAAATATAGGTAATAGTAAGAGGTTTTGTTGTTGAGTATTGTTGAGGTCACCATAAAATTATGGTGAGTTAAAATGTTTACACCCTAAAAAATTAATATATATAGTTGCGAACTTCCAAAACGACAAATAAAAATTACGAAACCAACTCAAATTTCAATTTCCAAAACAAACAACTCAAATAAAAAACGTGGTCAAATGGCTATTTATCAAGCTTTAAGTATTGTAATATCAACGTAGTAGTAATGTAGTAGTAATAGGAACGTTGCATACTTTTTATGGAGTACTCCAAATGGCACGCTCCAAAAGGGTGCACTTATAAAATAAGCTACAATACTGTATTTCACTAGGGTTTAAGCTTCTAAATCAATGTAGTATAATAAAAAGTATAAATTCGCTTAGTATTTAGGTTATTCTGGAGGATGTATATGAATGTCATTGATATAAAGAATATAAAAGGTTTATCAGGAACATATTCAATAAAGTTTGGTAAAGAAAAGAAATATGTAAACATAGAGTATGATAAGATAACATTATTTGGTCGTATAAAAAGTTATGCTCATGGAGGTTGGTGTAACTATAAAATACAAGATATATTTATATCTAAGCAAAAGACTGGTTTTGGAGAAAGAAAATTCTTTGTTTGCCCAGAATGTGGTGAGCGTAGGACTAAAATATATTGCTATGAGAATAAAGAAGTATTTAAATGTAGAAGCTGTTTAGGTAAAAATATATATTCTGAAAGATGTAATTTATATGATGGAGGAGGGGTAGCTCTTATTGAATACAAGTTTTTTAATTTAATATCGGAGCTTGATTTAAGAGAAACCTCAAAGAAAAGACATATACCTTTTGATAGTAGATATTATGGATCATGCAAACCTAAATATATGAGGTATGAAAAGTTTGAGTTAATATTAAAGCAATTGACAGCCCTATCTGCTATGAGAGATACTGTTATATTACAAAAGTGCTCATATAGTACTAAGTATATAAATGGATTATTGAATAGTAATGTACTAAAGAAGCTTAAGTTAATAGATATACCTGATGCTATATGGTTTCATGAAATATAAATTAACTATATACGGTTTCACCTTATTGAACCTTCTTTTTTTTGAGAAAGTTCACTAAAATTATAGGTTCTGTTTTAAATGAATGTTGATTTACGATACTTTTCCAAAAATAGGTTGTAATGTAGGTATAATTAATTATTTTAGGAGGTGAGATTGTTGGAAAGATTTATATATATAGCAACAGCAATATTTATGACATTGTTAATTATAGGTTTTTTTGATAAAAAGAAAAAAGATAAGAAAAAATAATAACATGATGGTTTTATTAGTTTATGTTTAAATAATAAACTGGATAAACAAGTCGCTTGTCCAATTTTATATGCTCTATTATCAACACTAGTCTAAAACAGAGCCAAATTATAAATTAACTATATTAGGTTGTACCCATGTAAAACTTTTTACACCCTAAGTTTTTTTACTTTCGAAATAGATTCAATTAATAGTATTAAAAATGCTCGTTTTATCCTTAAAAGGTCTAAATAATGTTTGATAGTAAATGTTAGTATAAATTGTTTAAATGATTATCTACAGTTTTTATATTTATCTATTGGACTTTTTTGTCTAACTGTATAAAAATCCTAAAAAGTACTCTGACTCCCTAAAAGTATTTCGGCTTTTTCGGCTACCTTAAAAAAGAAGTATTCGGAGTTTTCCGAGTCCCTAAAAAGAGAATCATCTACAGATTTTACAGTCCTTAAAAAAGACCATTGCGAGCTTTCCGAGTCCCTAAAAAGGGGTTTTGAACTTTATGAACTCCCTAAAAAAGATGTTTGGTTATTACTAGGAATTTAATTTTAATGCTTGAAAATATGAGAGTGATACTTATAAGAAACTAACAAGTGCTAACATTAGCACTCGAAAAAACTTGAACCTAAAAAGCTAAGCAATGGTAAGATTAAAACTTGTCAAAACTAGGCCTTAAAAATAGCATAGAGAGTCCTAAAAAGAATATTTAATATAAGTCCTATAGAGTATTATGGAAATATAAGTATTTCTATAATATAATAAACTTAATAATCATAGTATTTTAGGGGGAAGCATAATGAATATACAAAGAATAATTGAAATTCTTAGAAAAGAAGACACAGTCACTAGACTATATTTTACTATGAAAAGGGGTATAAGATACATAAGTTATTCACCTTCCATAAGTAATGGTTTACAAGATGAGATAAAAAATTTAATAATTAATCATCTTAATTTTTTTACAGATACTGAGCAAATTGAATTTAGTCCTTTAGGATATCGTGAAGATACTATAGAAATTTATAAAACAGATGAAATTAGTAATTACAATGATGTTGTAGAGAGTTATCAAGATGAAAAAATAGGATATGATATATCAGATGAAATAATAAAGAAATTAAATTTTTATTGTCTAGTTATAGAATTTGAAGAAGATGGAGAAGATAAAGAAATTAAATTCTTTAGAAGAGTAACCAAATTTAAGAAACTTTCTACCAAAGGTGTGATGGGAAGAATATCTAACAATAGCTTCAAGAAGCTAGATGCATCACTATTAGGTATAGATGGAGATATAGATATAATTATAGAAGGAAATGATGTTTTAATTTTGAATCATATTGCTCTTGAACGAGTATTTTCTTTATCGGATCATTACCAGGAGAAGGCACAAATGGCTATAGATTTAATACGTAATTCAAGAAGAATCGATAATTTCGAACAATTTGAAGAAGATGCACTTAATGACGGTAGAATTACGCGAACACTCACAAAAATGTTAAAGGAAGAAGATCGACTACATAGATGTTTTGAGAATTTTAGTAATGTTATAAATGTAATTGAGTTATTTGACTTGGATATAAATATACAAAACTTAGACGGTGTTGATATGGTTGTATATGAAAGTAAAGAACAATTGATGGACATAATAAGGTTAGTTAGAGACTCTTACTATACAAGTATAATAAATCAAAGACCAGGCATAGATGATACTTTAGTTTAGTATTACAAAATAAAAATGTTTGAAAGGGGGAGATTTTATGAATAGAGTAAATTATTTTAATATGCGTGTAAGAATGTTCATATCATCATATCTTCCTTTATATGCAATATTATTAATTCTTTATAATGATAAAATAAATAATATTAATAAAATCAAATTAATATTACAATTTAAAGATGTTACTAGTTCCATTTTTATAATAGCGTTGGTAACGCTTTGTATTATTTCTATATATACCTGTATAGATTTAAAATTTACAAAAGGGAATGAGAATCATACATTCAATAATATCGAAAGACCAGGAGAAACAATAATAAGTTATATGATGACATATATAGTACCTATATTATCTATAGATATATCAGATAGTAAGACTGTGATAATAAATACGATACTATATGTGTTGATTGGATTTATGTATATAAAATTAAATTTAATTTACCTAAATCCACTTTTTCTATTTTGTGGTTATTATGTTTATAATGCTGAAAATGAAGCTATAATTATTAGTAATATATCATATGTAGAATTACGTTCTTTGCAAGGTGATAGAATTAAATCATATCCATTGGGTAACAACATGTATTTAGTACAAAAAAAAGACAATATAAATAAATTACAAGGTACAGATTAAGAGCTCTAAATTCTAGAGTTCTTTTTTAGTATTTTATCATATAAAAACTAAGTAATGCTAAGGATACCTCACAAAACCTGACATTAAAAATGTATTATATTGAAAGTTACGATAAAAGGCAAAATTATTGATGTGCAAAAAATTAGTCGGCCGACTGACTGAAAGTGATTGAAAATATATTAATTTTTGTTTACAGATATACTATTTTAATCATGATTTTATGTAGTTGGGGTACAGTTGGGGTATTTGGGGATAAAAATAAAGGAATCACTAAGTATAAAAGTTAGTGATTCCAATGCATACAGTTCATATAAATTGATTATTGGTGCCGGATATGGGACTTGAACCCATACTCTATTGCTAGAAACGGATTTTGAGTCCGTCGCGTCTGCCATTCCACCAATCCGGCATATTCAGAGAATATTTAAAATTTATATTATTAATTATATCAATAAAATAGAACGTTTGCAACATATTTAATCTTAATATACATTAAATCTTATGGTATTATTAAATAATAGCATAATGGTATATAATAACTATATATAAAAGCTAAAATACATAGAACTTTAGGAGTGATAACCTTGGATAAAAGATTAATTATAATAGATGGAAACTCAATAATAAATAGAGCTTTTTATGCATTGCCTGAAATGACTAGTAAAGATGGTCTAAAAACAAATGCAATTTACGGATTTACAACAATGTTATTTAAGATAATAGATACATACCAGCCTACTCACATAAGTGTAGCTTTTGATAGAAAAGCACCAACATTTAGACATTTAGAGTTCAAAGAGTACAAGGCAGGAAGAAAGAAAATGCCAGATGAGCTTAGAGAGCAATTTGAGCCATTAAAAGAACTTCTAGATAAATTTAATATACATAGATTAGAACTAGATGGATATGAAGCTGACGATATAATAGGAACAGTTTCAAAGTTAGGTGAAGAAAATGATTACAAAGTATTTATAGTAACAGGAGATAAAGATGCTATTCAACTTGCATCAAATAAAACAACTACTTTAATAACTAAAAAAGGTGTTGGAGAAGTTGAAGAATATAACTTTGATTCTGTTATGGAAAAATACGAAATGACGCCAACTCAATTTATAGATTTAAAAGGTCTTATGGGAGATAAATCAGATAACATACCAGGTGTTCCAGGAATTGGTGAAAAGACTGGAATAAAGTTAATAAAAGAATTTTCAAGTATAGAGAATCTAGTCGAACATACTGATGAATTAAAAGGAAGCGTAAAAAAGAAGATAGAAGAAAATAAAGAATTAGCTATAATGAGTAAGAGATTAGCTACTATTATCAGAGATGTTCCAATTGAAGTAAGTTTAGAAGAATTAGAGTACGGTGATTATGATAAGGATGCTGTGATAGAAGAATTTAAAAGATTTGGATTTACAAGCCTAATATCAAGACTTATAGACTTAGATGGTGCAAGTGAACCAACTGAGGAAGTAGCTTTAGAACTAAATATAAAGCCACTTGATAATGCAGAAGAATTAATAAATGAAATAAAAGAAAAAAAGGAACTAATAGTTAAAACAGTTACAAAAGTAGGAAATATACTTGAAAAAAATATATTATATATGTTCATAAGTGTTGATGGAGAAAACATATACTACTTAAATGAAGGACAACTATCATTATTCAAAGATGTTTTAGTAAGTACTGAAATTAAAAAGTTTGGCTATAATCTAAAAGATGATTATATAGCATTAAGACCTTATGATATAAAACTTGAAAATATGTATTTTGATATAACAATAGCAGAGTATTTAATAGACTCAGCATCTTCTACTTCTTATGAATGTAGTGCTATAGCAATGAAATACTTAACTAGAAAAATAAAATCTAAAGAAGATTTATTAGGAAAAGGTGCGAAGGCTAAGAAGTTTGAAGATTTAGATATAGAAGAGTTATCAAAGTACATAGCACAAATAGTAAACGTAGTTAAACTTTCTTCAGAAAAGATGGAAAAGAGCTTAAATGAAAGTGATATGGACAGCTTATTCTATGAAGTTGAAATGCCATTAGTTGAAGTTTTAGGAGAAATGGAATTTGTAGGCATAGAAGTAGATAGAGAAATGCTTAATGAATTAGGTACAGAATTCAAAGAGATTATAAGTAAGTTAGAAGCTGAGATCTATGAAATGGCAGGGGAATCATTCAACATAAATTCTCCTAAGCAATTAGGTGTAATTCTATTCGAAAAATTAGAATTACCAGTAATTAAAAAGACAAAAACAGGATATTCAACTAATGCAGAAGTACTTGATAAATTAAGAGATAAACATGAGATAATAGATAAGATTACAGAGTATAGACAAATAGTAAAATTAAACTCTACTTATGTAGAAGGTCTTTTAGGAATAATGAATCCTATAAGTAATAGAATACATTCATCATTTAATCAAACGATAACTACTACAGGAAGAATTTCTTCAACTGAGCCAAATCTTCAAAATATACCAGTGAAGATGGAGATGGGAAGAAAGATTAGAAAAGTATTTATAGCAGGTAAAAATCATAAATTAGTAGATGCCGATTATTCTCAAGTGGAACTTAGAGTGCTTGCTAATATGAGTGGTGATGAGAATATGATAGATGCATTCAAACATGGTGAAGATATACATGCTAAGACTGCGTCTCAAATATTTGATGTAGATATAAATGATGTAACACCTAGACAAAGAAGTGAAGCTAAGTCTATAAACTTTGGTATAGTTTATGGAAAGAGTGATTTTGGATTATCTGAAGATTTAAATATACCTGTAAAACAAGCAAAAGAATATATAAATAGTTATTTTGAAAAATATAGTAAAATAAAAGAATTCATGGATACAACAATAGAAGATGCTACTGTAAATGGATATATAACAACTTTATTAAATAGAAGAAGATACATACCAGAGTTGAAATCTAGCAACTTTATGTTAAGAAATGCAGGTAAAAGAGCTGCTATGAATGCGCCAATTCAAGGGAGTGCTGCAGATATCATAAAAATAGCAATGGTAAATGTATATAAAAAATTAGAAGAAAGTAATTTAAAATCAAAGCTAATACTTCAAGTACACGATGAGCTTATAGTAGAAGCTACTGATGATGAATTAGAAATAGTTGAGAAAATAGTAAGAGAAGAAATGGAAAATGCATTTAGCATGGATGTTTATTTAGATGTAGACCTTAATGTGGGATACTCTTGGTATGAAACAAAGTAGGTGATTGGATGTTAGTATTAGGACTAACTGGCAATATAGGCTGTGGGAAAAGCAGCCTATCCAATATTTTTAGAGAAGATTATAATATAGATATAATAGATGCAGATATTATATCTAGAAATATATTTGAAGATGAAATTTTATTGAAGCAAGTTTTTGAGTTTTTTGGAGATAGTATAAAAAATGCTGATGGGAGCTTAAATAGAAAAGCATTAGGTAATATTGTTTTTAATAATGATGCAAAGCTTGTTCAGCTAAACAGTTTAACTCATCCGAAAATCAAGGAACAAATTTTAGCTAAGGTTGAGTTGGCAAGAAGAGAAGAAAAAGAAATAGTTATAATAGATGCAGCCTTATTAGTAGAAGGAGGCTATCTAGATTTATTAGATAAACTTTTAGTAGTATACTGTGCTAAGGATGTACAAATAGAACGAGTAATGAAAAGAGATGCTTGTAGCAAAGAAGAAGCTTTAAGCAGAATTAATTCTCAACTTAGTCAAGAAGATAAAATAAGTTATGGAGATTATATAATAGATAACTCTGGAACTTATGAAGAACTTAAAAAAAGAGCCTATGAATTTGTAGACTATGTAAAGGAGAATTGGTGTGAATAAGAAAGTATTAATTTTTATATCGATTATAATATCCATACTTGTAACCGCATCTATAGAAAGTAAGGGGATTAAAAAATTAATATATCCTAAAAAATACTCTGTCTATGTAGAAAAATACTCTAAGGAATACAATCTAGAGGAAAACTTAGTTTATAGTGTTATAAAAGTGGAAAGTAAATTTAAAAAAGATGCAATATCTCGTAAAGGTGCAAAGGGATTAATGCAAATTAGTGATATTACAAAGAATTGGGCAATTGAAGAATTAGATTTAAAAGAAAATATAGATATTTTTGATCCTGAAATTAATATAAAAATAGGATGCTGGTATCTAAATAAGTTGTATAAACAGTTCGGAGATATGGATTTAGTTATAGCCGCTTATAATGGTGGATCAGGGAATGTAAACCAGTGGCTTGGAAACAATGATTATAGTAAAGATGGTAAAAAACTACATAATATACCTTTTCCAGAGACTTCAAATTATGTAGTAAAAGTAAGAAATAACTACGAAAATTACAATATGTTATATAATGAGGAAGGTAAAAACTAATGAAGAAAAAAAAACTTCTAGCTATAGTTTTAGCATTGTCTATGATTTTAGCTGGTTGTAGTTTACATCAAGAAAATACTACTTCTAGCAAAGAAAATAATAAGAGCGGTATAAACTCAGAATACATAAATTTAACTATGGTAAAGCCAACTACTATCAATCCTGTATTGAATAATGATAAGTCTGTGGCATACATAATGAATTTAGTATATGACGGTTTATTTACGATAGATCAAAATTATAATACAGTTCCACAATTAGTTGAAAAATATTCAATAGGATCAGATGGGAAAAGTATAAATATTACGTTAAAAGATGCTAAATGGCATGATGGAAAGTCGGTAACTTCGAGTGATGTTAAGTTTACAATAGAGTTAATTCAAAAAAACTCAGATAGTCCATATAATATATTTACAAATAATATATCATCTGTAAGAATAGCAAATAGTAAAGAATTTACTATAAATTTTAAAGAACAGTATGCATTTTCTAAAGATACATTAATATTTCCTATAGTTTCACAAAATATATTAAGTGGAAAATCGTCAGACGAAATTTTAACTAATGGTAATAACCTAATAGGAAATGGACCATATAAGATAGAGAATATGAAAGATAGAGCTGGGATGACTTTAGTTGTAAATAAAGAATATTATAGCGAACTTCCAGAAACTATGAGAGATATTAAAGTTGGGATTGTGCCTAGTGAAGAAGATCAAGTATCTATGATTATAGCCTTAGAAAGTGATATAGGTAGAGTTTCTTTAGGTGATTTAAGTAAATTTTATGAAGATGAGTTTAATATTACTAATTATGAAGGAAGAAATTACGAATCTATTATATTTAACTATGATAATGAATACTTAAAAGATGAAAACTTTAGAAAAGCTATTACTCATGCGATAGATAGAAAATTAATTTTAGAAGAAGGGTATATCGGAAACGGTAAGCTAGTTAATTTCCCTTTAAATACAAAATCTAAATATTACGATAGTGAGATGCAGGCTTTATCTTATGATAAGGAAAAGTCAGAATCTTATCTGCAAAAAATAAATCCATTTAATAATAAGAGTGAATCTACAAATGAAGATAACAAATATGAAATGGAAAACTCTAATAATTCATCGGATATTAATAGTAGTAAAAATAATTCAGATAACAAAACAGATAATGATATAAACTCTCAAGCTAATGATGAATCAACTGGAAATAAAGAATTGACTGAAAAAGAGAGAAAAGAGTTAATATCAAAAGTTGATTTAAAAATTATAGCAAATAAAGATAATGAAGAAAGAATAAAAGCAGCTAATATAGTTAGTGAAAATTTAGATGCAATAGGAATAAAAAGTACAGTAGTAGGACTTACAGAAAAGGAAATGACAACAGCAATTAGTCAAAAAGATTATGACTTAGCATTTGTAGGATGGGAGTTGTCTAGTGTTCCAGATGCAAGATCTATAATTCAAGCAAGTGGATATTCTGATGAAAAATTAATCAATTATATGAATTCTTTAGCATCAGCAACTTCAGATTCTCAAATATCTGAGATTTATTCGGGAATACAAACTCATCTTAGAGATAAAGCTGCATTTATTAGTTTAGTAATAAGAAATGAGTATATAGTTACAAACAGAAGATTAGAAGGCAAAAGTGAGCCTAATGATTTTGATGTATATGAAGGAATATCTAATTTCACTTTAAAAAATAAATAATTTTAATAGTTTTATGAAATTATATTTTATAATATGGGTATTTATGATATTATACCCATATAGGGTATAATTGGAGGTGAAACTGATGAAGAAAAAATTATTAGTAGAAGGAATGTCTTGTGGACATTGTGTAAATCATTTAAAAACTGCACTTACTGAAGATATACAAGGTGTTGAGGTTTTAGAAGTGAGTTTAGAAGGAAAATACGCTGTAGTTGATATGCAAGATAGTGTAACAGAAGAGGCTTTAAGAGCTGTGATTGAAGATTTAGGTTACGAATTAAAAGGAATAGAATAATATTACTTAAGTAAAAAGCTATGATATATAACTGAGTTGCTAGTTATACATCATAGCTTTTTTATTTAAGTATTTTTTAGTATAGCAATTCATAATTTTTTCTAATTACGTTAAGCTTAAGTGCATACTTATTTTCAAGTTTAAATGAAATACATATAAATCTTCAATTAGTTTGTGTTATATTAATTATAGTTTAATGAATTTAATATGGAGGAAATAAAATGATATTTAAGATAATTATAAATATTATTCTAGCAATAAATGTATTTTTATATGGAATGGATAATCAACATTATTTTAATAAGGTAAGTTATCCTATAATTATAACTTTAATATCCGTAAGTTTATCACTTTATATATTCTATAGTATAAAATATAAAGAAGAAAAAAT
>OLNJ01001679.1_pt1 | contig 10705 bp, 6 predicted proteins | sample 1672191 | NCBI WGS metagenome assembly OLNJ01 (sample SAMEA3136657, study PRJEB25190) | human gut metagenome | biome: human gut; feature: human-associated habitat; material: faeces | place: Austria | collected 2013 | reverse complement strand
GAAGTTAAAATCCCATTTGAAGAAAAATACGATGTTGAATTAGTTTTAGATACAGGTGGAACAAACGATCGTTATACAAAATTAGCTAACAATCCAAACTCTACAGTTGACATAATTGAATTATCACAAGCAACTGCAGCAAATGGATATGAAGCGGGATTATTTGAAGAATTAGATTATTCAAAAATTCCAAATGCTAGTGAGTTAATTGAACCAGCAGCTGAATTAGCTGAGAACGGTTTTGGTGCTGCTTATACAGTAAACAGTATTGGAATTATCTACAATCCGGAAGCTGTTGGATTTGAAATCAACGATTGGTCAGATTTATGGAATGAAGAATTACAAGGAAAAATCTCAATCCCAGATATCTCAACAACGTTTGGACCAGCAATGGTTTATGTAGCAAATGATGTTGTAGGTGGAGATATTGAAGCCGATCAAGGTGAAGCTGCATTCAAAGCATTAGAAGAGTTAAAGCCAAACATTGTTAAAACTTATTCTAAATCAAGTGATTTAGCAAATATGTTTGCATCAGGTGAAATTGCAGTAGCGGTTGTTGGAGATTTCGGAATCCCTACAATTGAGCAAGCACAACCAAATGTTAAATTCGTCGTACCAGCATCAGGAACTTACGTAAACTTCAATACGATTGATATTAATAAAAATTCTCAAAATAAAGAGTTAGCTTACGAATATGTAAACTGGCGTTTAAGCCAAGAATTACAAAGTGCAACAGCAGTTAGCTTAAATGAAGCACCAACTAACAAAGATGTTGTTTTAGATGAAGAAACAGCACAAAATAAAACTTATGGTGAAGTAGCTGACAATGCTAAAGTGATCAACTATTCATTTGTTAATCCATTATTAAATAACTGGGTTGATCAATGGAACCGTATTGTTAATCGTTAATTAGGGCGGAGAATTCAATATGGATATGATCATAAAAAATATTTCAGTTTATCAAACATTTACACAACAATTTGAAATGAAAGATGTATTAATTGAGAATGGCCGTTTTTCTAGGATTGCTGATGAGCTATCAATCACTCATGAAGAGGTGATGGATGGAACAGGGAAATGGATGATACCAGGTCTAATTGATATACATATGCATATTGAAAGTTCTATGACGTTACCTTCACGTTTCTCTCAAGCCGTTTTACCTCATGGGGTTACAACCGTTGTGGCTGACCCTCATGAGATTGCAAACGTGTTTGGATTAGAAGGCATTCAATCATTTTTATCCAATGCAACTGCATTGGATATTTTTTATGGAATTCCTTCTTCAGTTCCGTCAACTTCACCTCAGTTAGAAACAACAGGTGGCTTCATTGGAGTGGAAGAAGTAAAGGAACTGCTTCAACACTCAGCTATTTTATGTCTTGGTGAAGTCATGAACTTTCAAGATTTATGTAAAAAAGAAACATCAACGATTAAAGAGATTATTAAAGTCTGTCAAGCGCTTAGACCATCTTTACCCATTGAAGGGCATTGTCCCAAAATTAGTGGAAAAGACTTAGCCGATTTCATTGGGGCAGGGGTAACAGCTGATCATACACAACAAACACCTGAAAGTATCATTGAAAAAATTAAGAGTGGAATGTTCTTAGAAATTCAGAAAAAATCAATGAATAAAGAAACGATTCAAACCTTGATGGATTATAATTTCTATGATTACTTTTCATTTGTCACTGATGATGTCATGGCGGATAAATTACCAAAAGGCCATTTAAATGAAATCATCAAATTAGCCGTTTCTTTAGGAATGCCTGTGGAAAAAGCAATCTATTGTTCAACATATACGCCAGCTAGACGAATGCATTTAGATGATCGTGGGATGATTGCTCCTGGTCGCTTAGCCGATTTTATTCTTCTGAGTGATGTCAATGATTTTATGATTCATTCAGTTTATAAAAATGGAAAGTGTATTGCAAGTGAGACTGTTTCACTAGAGGAAAATCATGATCAGAAGTTTCCTAATCACTTCTATCAATCCATTCAATGTAAAAAAGCTTCACCAGAAGATTTTGAAATTCATGTGAATGGCGTAAAAGCATTATGCAATGTCATTCAAACACAACCTCATTCAACGTTTACGAAACAGCTTCAAAAAGAAGTCCCAATTAGAGGTGGGATGCTAGATTATTTATCAGCAAACCTCTGTTTATTAACGATTTATGAACGTTACGGGAAGAATGGAAATATGGCGCATGCTTTATTAGATGCCCCTATCAACAAGCGCGGAGCAATTGCAACTTCTTGGGCACATGATCATCATAATGTCATGGTGATGGGGAATCATACTGAAGATATGATGTTAGCTCAACAGACGCTTTGCGAGATGCAAGGAGGGTATGTCGTTGTACAAGATGGTCATGTGGTAGCTAAAGCTTACTTAGAAATTGGAGGTATCATTAGTGCTCAGCCAATTGACGTTTTAGCTAAGCAACTTGAAGATGTTCGATTGGCGATGCAACAATTAGGTTATCAACATGATAATGAAATCATGTCTTTCTCAACATTATCACTTCCAGTCTCACCTGAACTGAAGGTGACTGATATTGGAATGATTAACACAAAAACACAAGGAATTGTTCCATTGATTGAGGAGGCTTATTATGAAGACATTAATTAAACATGCTTGGATTTTAACAATGGATGAAGTATTAACAACCTATCCTAAAGGAATGTTAATCATCGAAGATGATCAGATTTCTTATGTTGGAGAATATAAGGCGGAAATGGAGCAACATGTGGATGAAATCATTGATGCGGCAGGTGGTCTACTGATTCCCGGTATGATTAATACGCATGCTCATGTTTCAATGATTCCATTTCGTTCATTAGGTGATGATTGTCCAGACCGACTTCGTCGTTATCTTTTTCCATTGGAAATTGAATGTATGACAGAGCCACTTGTTTATGAGGCGGCACGTTATGGTATTTTAGAGATGCAGCGTAGTGGTGTGACGACGTTTTTAGATATGTATTATTTTGAAGAAGAAGTGGCTCGTGCCTGTGAGGAATTAAATATGCGTGGTGTGCTTGGTGAAACGGTGATTAACTTCCCAACCTGTGATTGTAAGGAAGCTTATGGTGGGTTAGCTTATAGTGAGGCATTCATTAGTAAATGGAAAAATCATGAGTTAGTCACACCTATGATTGCTCCCCATGCGACGAATACGAATGATGCCGCTGCTTTAAAGACAGCACATGAAATCGCTGAGAAATACGAGACGTTAATTTCGATGCATGTGGCCGAGATGGATTATGAAATGAAAGAATTCCGTGAAACGTACGATATGACTCCCGTTGAATATCTGGATTCCATTGGTGTTTTAAGTCATCGATTAGTCGCTGCTCATTGTATTCATATCAATGAACATGATATGAAGTTAATGGCAGAACGTGGGACAAGTGTTGCACACTGTGTGGGATCAAATATGAAAGCAGGAAAAGGAATTGCTCCTGTTAAAGAGATAATCCAGCATGGAATTGCTGTTGGCCTTGGAACAGATGGACCAAGTAGTGGGAATACACTCGATTTATTTACACAAATGAAAACAGCGGTTTATGCGCAAAAGACTCATTATAAAGATCGTTCATTATTTAAAGCTGAAGAAATCGTTAAATTAGCGACGATTGGTGGGGCGAAGGCATTAAAAATGGATGATCGCATTGGTTCACTTGAAGTTGGGAAACAGGCTGATATTGTCTTAATTGAAACAGATTCGGTAAATATGTTCCCAATTTATGATCCATATTCAGCGATTGTTTATAGTGCAAATGCCTCAAATGTAGATAGTGTTTGGATTAATGGTACTCGTGTCTTAAGTAATAAACAGTCAGTCTTTAATCTACAAGAAATTAAAGCAGCACTTCAACATGAAATGAAACTATTTCAAAAACGAGCAGTTGAACGTTCAAAAGAATTATAATCGATATAAGAAAACCTCAGATGGAAAATCTGAGGTTTTTATTTTCTATTTAAATTATTGCTTTTAGGCTATAGTCTAAATAAATAGATGGGTGTAATTAAGCGCCATGCACAGGGGATTAAATTAATTGAGTTCATTTATAAGTAAGTATAGTGTATATATCAATAATCCAATCCATCTTATAAAAAACATTCTGTCTTAGAGAGAACAGAGTGTTTGAAAATGTGGAAACAAAGATCTTACTCATGACTAAGAGGGATTTTAATGTAAAATCTGAACATATTTTTTTCCTCATTGACATCAAATAAGGCGATCCCATTAGCGGATTCGACGATGTTTTTAATACTTTCAATCCCAACACCATGTTGTTTTTTATTTCGTTTTGTTGTTCTGATTTTATTTTGTTCAATAATAATTTCACCATTAAAGCTATTTTGAGTATAGAGAATAAAGAAATCATCTTTAATATAACTTTTAAAGATAATTTTTCTCATCTCCTGCTCATCTTGTCTGATACAGGCCTCATAGGCATTATTTACAAGGTTTCCAAAGATTCGGCTTAGTGATAAGTCACTAAGTGATAAATGATCAGGAATCGAGCATTCGGCATTAAACTCAATGTTTGCTTGTTTACATCTTTCAGATAAGGATTTTAGGATGACATCTACAATCAGTCGATTTGAGTAACACTGATTTTCTGTAACAATAACTTTAATATCCGAATCAATCGTTTTTAAAATTTCTTGTGCTTTTGGAATATCTCCTTGATCGAGAAAATAACTGATATTAGTTAAGACACTTTTAAAGTCGTGATTATACATTCTTAGAATTTCCGCGTAGTGATCTCGTTTTTTATAAAGTTCCTCTTGATGTTCAAGTTGTAGTGAAATTAATTTATTATTGAGCTCAACTTCTTTAAATTTGATTTGTTGAATTTGTGTAAACAAAAGGAAATAGTAACAAAGACCGATAATTACTCGATTCATTAACAATGGAATAGTTGTTGTTTTGATATTAGCGGAGTAAAAGTCAATATAGTTAGAATTTAGCATGAGAATCACGAGTGTTCCTTTTACTAAAATCGTAAACTTTAAAATAGGGATATTCATTAATATTTTCTTAGCAACATCTAATGGAAGTAGTTTATTAAAATTAAACAGGATAAAAAGTACAATAATGCGGGAGACACAGAATGAAAGCATATAGTTTCCTTTATCCTGGACAAGAGTATACATACTTTGGTTTGTGATGAGTGATGAGACACCAATGACGATATCACGTGTCAGAACGAGTTGAAAGACGATGTTAATGCAGATAATAAAAATAACTGACTTGAGATCAGTAAAACAAAGTCTTAGAGAAAAATATAAAACGATACTTAAAATAAAGTAGGTTAGAGGAATGAAAATCTTATAGGTGATTAAAAACATTGAAACAAGTGTTAAAAATAGTGATAAGAAGGTAATCATCATGCGAGAAGAAAATCGCGTCGTTAATAGCTTGTTAAAATAGTTTAGCTGACAAACATTATAAATATAGATTAAAATAAAAAGAATTAATTGAATTAGCTGCTCACTCATAAGGGTACCTCTATAAAAGGATATGGTCTAGCTCATTTTTTAGATAGTTCTCTTTGAAGGTAGACGAGTACTTTCGTCCAATTGGAATCGTAATCCCTTGCTTAAGAGAGCATTCTGATTTATTAAAGGAGCTGATGTAGGTTGTGTTAACGATGTATGATTTGTGACAACGGATGAATCCATACTCGTTAATTTTTTCAGCTAAACTATTAAGTGTTGTATTCAGTTCTTCTTTTTCACCGGATAGATTATATAAGATGACCTTTTTTCCGATACTTTCAATATACAAAATATTATCAAGTTTAATTAGTTTATTTGTCTGTTTACTTGAAATCATAATACTTTTCTTTCTCTTTTTTTCAACTTCCATCATCGCTCTTAAAAAGGTTCCTTTTAATTGTTCTTCATCACGTAAATCTTTAATTAGATAATTGAATGGCTCAACTGAGAAAGAGTCGAGTGCATATTCTTTACTAGAAGTTAAAAAGATAATAATGCCAGTATAACCGAATTTTCTTAAAAGTTGCCCCGCTTCAATTCCATTCAACTTCTTCATAATAATATCAATAATAACAATATCGATTCGATTAGGATTGTCTTCTAATTCAAAAGTAAGGCTTTCACCGCTGGTATAGGTTTCCATCATAATCGGAATATGATAGATATCTGCTAATTCATTAATTTTTGTAGAATAGTAATTTAAATAATTAAGATCATCATCACATAAACAAATATTAATCATTGTTAAATTTCCCCCCTATAAAAATTCAATATAATACAAAAAATGTTCAATACGTATCATGAAAAAATAATGACTTATGCAGAGCTTGGAATCATTCTCATAATGACGACAAAATGTTTGTTTTTTCTACTATTCATATCTTACCATAAAAGAATTAGGAGACATAGGAAAAAACTATATAAAATAGAGGGAAGAATTATACTAAAATCTGAACAGTTTAAATTAATCCATTAGTTGATTTAAATGTCGTTTATGCCTTAGAAGATGTTGTTTGTACCCAAGTCGTAACTTTCTACTAGTTTCTTGTTATAATAAACATGTTCTTAGAGGTTTAATCTTTAAGAGAATATTCTCTATAAATTCCCAAAATCATATATTACCCTATTTACTCTAAGCAGATTCTCTTTCCCATATTTACAGAGATTTTTACTGAAGAGTATCGTTTTTAAAAGAAGCTACCTCCCAATAGCTTCTTTTTATATTGTAAATGAAACTATTAAATAATCTTTTTAGGAAAGACCTAAATTTTTCTATACAACTGGGTGGAATTTAGATAATCATGAATTGTAACATTTTATTATTGTTTAAGAATTAAGCGTGTTTAATGGAAAAAACCTCCCTTATCAAAGGATTTAAGATCTTTGGTAAGGGAGGTTTTAATTTATTAGAGATAAAAGAAGTAGTTATTTTGTTCTTTAGTTTGAAGATGACTCTAGCTTCGACTTTAGTAATATAGGCTTCATACCATCAGTTTAATGAATCATTAACTTTTTATTAAAGACTTCTGTGTAAAGTTTAGATAGGGTTTCAAGTTTTCCGATATAAATGCTTGGAATTGGATGTGAAAATTGGATTTGTATGTTATTTTCCTTTACATGAAGTGAGGTGAATTCTTGTTTTAATGCAGTTAGATAGCTTGCAAGTTGAAGGATAAGTGAAAGTTTTTTACAGTGAGCAAGATCTGGCTCATTTAAGACATTGGCATGTTCTAATTTAATATTGAAGCGATCTAACAATTTCACAGTATAAGCACACATTAATTGTTCCTTTGGAGTTAAGCCGTTTACTTGGACATTCATGAGTAAATGGAAGGTATGTTTATTCACATTTTGGTATGAGATGACTTGTCCAATCTGATGAAGTTTACTAATCGTTTTTAGAATATTGACTGAAGAAGGATCATTAATGCCTAATTGATTAGCAAGTGTTAACGTTGATTGTTTTAGTCGGTCGTTATGATGCTCATCAAGTTTAAAATGAGTGAGCAAGTTACAAAGTGAATAATCGAGAACTGAATGAGTTGGAAGATCAAGTTGTTTAAAGATTAAACCTTGACGGATTCCATAGCGGTTAATGACAAGTTCTTTAGAATCAATGTAGCTCATTAAAGCTCGAATTGTCATTAAACAACCTAACACAATATCCGCACGTTCCTTCGTAATTCCTTTTACACCTAAGCGATCTTTTAAAGAGAGAGGCGCTAACATGTCGTAAACAGTTTGAAAGTTCTCACATGTGAGGATGTATTGATGTTGAAGTTTAAAGTTATCGCCAATAAGATTACGATAGATTTTACTAATCATACGAATTGTACCACCAATTCCGACGATTGGTAGATGAATGGCATCTTTTAACCAAGGAATGTCGTTAAACGATGAATTAATAAAATTCTTGAAAGTTTCCGATTTTTCTTGGGTAATTTCGTCTCCTAAATTGAAATTTTTACTTGTGACGATTGCTCCAAGTGGAAGACTGATCGAGTTAATCAATTTTTTATTTTTTACGAGGACGACTTCCATACTTGATCCTCCGATGTCGATTTGTAAATAATCTGATAAATCAATCGTATGAAGTGTTGCTAAGTAACCGTAATAAGCTTCCATTTCCCCAGGAAGAAGCTCGACCTGAATATTTAACTGCTGATTAATTTGATTTAAAATATGTTCTGAGTTTTTTAGACGGCGCGTCGCTTCGGTTGCAATTGCTAAGATGGTTTTCGATTGATGATAATCACTAAGATGTTTAAAGTAGCTTAGAATATCTATTAATTTCTTTGATCCCTCTTCACTTAAGGTTTGATCTGGCGTCATGTATTGACTCATACGGAATGGGACTTTTTCTTCACAAAGAATATCATAATATATCTTGGAATTAAGATTAGTAATTAAGACCTTAATTGAATTTGACCCAATATCGATAATACTTAATTTTTTCAATGAAATCACACCTTTGTTTTCGAGTTATTACTTATTATAACAAAATCTTATTGAAGAAAAACGTGATTTTAGACAAAGATAAAAAGGATGAATTTTTTAACCAAAAATTAATAAAAATATAACAGAAGATTAACAATTACCCCCAAAAAATATGGTAGTTTGAAATAAAATGGGTAAAAAGAATAGGGAGATGTGTGATGGAATCATTAGATCAGCCAAGTTATTTTTTTAATCGTGAATTAAGCTTATTAGAATTTAATCAACGCGTATTAGAGCAAGGGAAGAATAAAGAAAACCCGCTGCTAGAGCGTGCGAAATTTCTATCGATTGTTAGTTCAAATTTAGATGAATTTTTTATGGTGCGTGTTGCTGGTTTATATGATATTTGCCAGGCAAAAGTTCAGACAGAGGATATGTCTGGTCGAAGTCCAATTGAGCGAATGAAGGAAAGTTTGTTTAAGACTAGAACGATTGTTTCCGAGCTTTATCAGACGTATGATGCATTGTTAGATGAACTCAAAGAGTATGGGATTGAGCTAGTAAAATATGAGGAGTTAGATCAAAAAACAAAAGGATACATGGATTATTATTATCAAAATCAAATTTATCCTGTTTTGACACCGATGGTCATTGATCAAGCCCGTCCCTTTCCACTTATTTTAGATAAGACATTAAATATTGGGTTGTTACTGATGGGAAAACAAGATCATGAGCAAGTTTTTGCTACGATTCAAGTTCCCTCTGTTTTACCGCGAATCGTTCCTGTTCCGACGGAAAAAGGATCGGTCCATATGCTACTTGAAGATTTAATTAAACCAAAACTATCCGAGCTTTTTAGTAGCCATGAGGTCTTACATAGTTGCTGTTATCGAATCACGAAGAATGCAGCGATGCACGTTGATGAAGAAGACGCTGAAGATTTATTAGAAACGATTGAACAATCATTAAAACAACGTAAGTGGGGAGAAGTGATTCGTCTAGAAATTGAATCTTCAGCTCCGCGTGAAATTGTACAAATTCTTGAAGAGGAACTCGAAGTAGAAGACGCTTATGTTTTCCGTGTTCATGGACCAGTAGACTTAACCTTTTTATCTAAATTAGGTAATATTGAAGGTTATAATGAGTTGAAGTTTACACGCATTATACCTAATTCAATTTCTGAATTAAAAGAACGTTCCATCTTTGATGTCTTGCGTGAGAAAGATATATTATTACATCATCCGTTCCAATCCTTTGATCCCATTGTTAAAATGGTCCAACAAGCTGCGGATGATCCAAAGGTTTTAGCGATTAAACAAACGCTTTATCGAGTCAGTGGACATTCGCCAATTGTTGAAGCATTAGCACGTGCGGCTGAGAATGGGAAACAGGTAACAGTGCTAGTCGAGTTAAAAGCCCGTTTTGATGAGGAGAATAATATTCACTGGGCTCGTAAGCTTGAAAAATCGGGCTGCCATGTGATTTATGGTGTTATTGGATTAAAAACACATTGTAAAATTCTTTTAATTGTTCGTAAAGAAAAGGATGGCTTAACTCGTTATGTTCATTTTGGAACAGGTAATTACAATGATGTCACTGCTAATTTTTATACCGATATGGGGATTTTAACATCGAATCACCAAATGGGTGAGGATGCATCGATTCTATTTAATATGTTATCAGGTTATGCTTCAGCAGATAAAATGAAGAAAATTACGATTGCTCCCCATAAGCTTCGTTTAAAATTTGAAGCATTGATTGATCGAGAAATTAAGCATGCTAAAGCAGGGAAAAAGGCACATATCATTGCTAAAATGAATGGCTTATATGATAAACAGATGATTATGAAATTGTATGAAGCTTCCTTGGCTGGCGTTAAGATTGAATTGATCGTTCGAGGCGTTTGTTGTTTGCGTCCACAAATGAAAGACATTAGTGAAAACATCACCGTACGTAGTATTGTTGGACGGTTCTTAGAGCATAGCCGTATTTATTATTTCTATAATGATGGTGAAGAAGAAATTTATATTTCAAGTGCTGACTGGATGTATCGTAATTTAAGTAAACGCGTGGAGACAATGGGAATTGTTGAGGATGAAGGTATTAAAGAAAAAATAAAACAAATCTTAGACATTTATTTAAGTGATAATACAAATGCCTATGAGTTACAGGCAGATGGAGGTTATGTTCCAGTTGAGATTAAGAAAAGAATTGTTAATTCTCAAATGGAGATGCTCCATGTAATGAAAG
>OLNJ01001678.1_pt1 | contig 10710 bp, 7 predicted proteins | sample 1672191 | NCBI WGS metagenome assembly OLNJ01 (sample SAMEA3136657, study PRJEB25190) | human gut metagenome | biome: human gut; feature: human-associated habitat; material: faeces | place: Austria | collected 2013 | reverse complement strand
GTATACTAGCCGTAGTTTCTCCTAATACATTTGACCTTGATAAGTTGGATGAAACTAGCTCTGTTAGTGATTTAAAAGATTCCCTAGGAGATTTACAAAAAGGTGGAGAAGACTTATTAGCTGGAGCAGAGAAGTTATCTGAAGGAACTTCTGAATTAAATCAAAACTACAAGTTATTTAATTCAGGTGTGAAAAGTTTAGATGATGGGGCTAGTAATCTAAATAGTGGTGTGAGTAAGTTAAATAATTCAACACCTGCATTAACTAAAGGTGCAAAAGATCTAAATAGTGGATTATCTCAATTAAGTATAGCTCAAGGTCAGTTTTCTCAAGGAGCAAAAAGTTTGGATAGTGGAGCTAGTAAGTTAGATAAAGGTATAAGTCAATTAAGTAGCTCTACACCAGCACTTAGTAAAGGTGCAAGTGACTTGAATAATGGGTTATCTCAACTAAGTACTTCACAAGGTCAATTCTCACAAGGAGTAAAAAGTATAGATAGTGGAGCTGAAAAATTAAATACAGGTGTGAATCAATTGAGTAGTTCTACGCCAGAGTTAACTAAGGGAGCAAGTGATTTAAATAATGGATTATCAGAATTAAGCTCATCACAAGGTAAGTTATCACAAGGTGTATCTACATATGTTGGCAATGTATCGCAATTATATAATAAATATTCAGAAATAAATAGTGGAATAAACTCAGCATATAGTGGATCTAAAGACTTGGTAAATGGATTAAGTCAAGGTAGTGGAGGAATAAATGATTTAATAGCATCTGCTAAAAATACATCAGGTCTAGCTGATAACATTGCAAGTGTTGCAGAAAGCATTGAAGATGAAAATTTAAAGAATCAATTATTAGGGATAAGCAAAGAATTGAAAGGAATATCATCAGCTCAACAACAAGGTTTAAATACATTAAGTTCAAAGGTTAATGATGCATATAAAGGAGCATCAACATTAAATAGTGGACTTAGTAGTCTTAGTTCAGGCTCAAGTTCTTTTTATGATAGTTTAGCTAAGATTTCAAGGGCAGGAAGTGATCTAGATGCAAAGGCTAGTAAAATAAAAAATGCAACAGATACTATTTATAGTGGAAGCACTGCATTGTCACAAGGTGTAAATAAGCTAGATGCAGGAGTAAGTGAACTATCAAAAGGAAGTAGTGAGTTAAAGAAAGGTACATCTCAGCTTAACGAGAATGCTACTAAATTAAAAAGTGCAACAGATACTATATATACTGGAAGCAGCTATTTATTAGAAGGGGTAAATAAAGTAGATAAAGGAACAAGTGAATTATCAAAAGGAAGTAGCGAGTTAAAAGGAGGAGCATCTCAGCTTAGTGAAAATGCTACTAAATTAAAAAGCGCAACAGATACCATATATAACGGAAGTGGGTCATTATTAGATGGTACAAAGCAATTAAATACAGGCGTAAATCAACTAGCTCAAGGATCAACAAAGCTAAAAAAAGGAACAGCAGAACTTAGTACTAATTCAACTAAAATCTTAAAAGGTACAGAAGATTTAAATAGTGGGGTTAAAGAACTATATACAGGTACTAAAAAATTAAAAACAGAAGGCTTAGATAAATTATATGATTTAGGAAATGAAAAATTAAGTGAGATGGATGGTATATTAGAAGCTACTGATAAAATAATTGAAGTGTCTAAGGATTATGATAATTATGGTGGAATAACTGAAGATATGGAAGGTAGTGTAAAATTCATTATGAAGGTGGATGGTAGTTCTTCTGATGAAACATCTGATTCAGAAAATCAAAAAGAAGAAGTAACTACAGAAGAAAAAGACGGCGGTGGATTTATGAATTGGGTTAAAAGTATATTTAAATAAGATTAATATTGTTATAGATAAATGTTATAGGGTAAAATATAAAATATAAATTACAGTTTAAGGAGAGACATGTCAATATGGAAGAAATGAACATACTTATAACGACTGAAGCTAAGAGAGAATTAGATAAATTATTAGAAAATAGTGAAAAGAAATGTATAAGAATACTTACTAGATGTATAACTATGACAAGTGATGCAAAGATAGATTTAGAATTAGACGATTATAATGAAAATGATAACTTATATGACGTTGATGGATATAAAATAGCTATAAATAAAGCTTTAGATTCACAAATGAACTATATAACAATATCTTATGGAGGACTTTTAAGTCGTAATCAATTTAGTGTAGAAGCAGATTTTTGTTTCTATTATTAAAAGGCAGGTTTTAGACCTGCTTTTTTATATACTAAGGTATTATAAAAAATGGTCTTGTGGATAAGTTTTGATGTATAATAATGATGTGAGAACAAATGCAGAAAAGAAGATAACAATAAAAGAAATACTATTAGATAAGTATAATGAATTTAAAAAAAGAATGTGGCATAGAGTTCCGAAGGAAATGAGAACTCATGTAGATAATGTAGTTATTAAATCATTAAATTGTGGAGATATAAGTAAAGGATTTAGAGAATATATATGTTTAAAATGTGGCGATAGCCGTAAAATAGGGTTTATGTGTAAAGGTAAGTTTTGTAATAAGTGTGGTAGATTATATGCACTGAAATGGGCAGAAAAACAATATGAAAAAATGTTGAAAGTATCACATAGACATGTGGTATTTACAATACCAGATGAATTGAGAAATTATTTCTACTCAAATAGAGAATTAATAAAGAAATTACAAGATGGAGTTAATGAAGTAATTAGATATTATTATTCTAAAGGTAAAAATAAATATGAAGTAGGAATAATTGCTGTAGTACATACTTTTGGCAAAGATATTAAATGGAATCCACATGTACACACATTAATAACAGAAGGTGGGGTAAATAAAAATACTAATTGGTGGACAAGTATAGGCTATATTCCATTTGAGTATCTTAGAAAGTCTTGGCAGAAAGTTGTATTAGATATAATGAAAGATTATAGAAAAGATGTAGATATGAAAAGATTAGTAAATAAAATGTATAAAAAATATCCGAATGGATTTTATGTAAATGCCCGTAGGTCATTGAAAGATACTAGCCAAGCAATTAAATATATAGGTAGGTATTTAGGAAGAGCAGCTGTTGCTGAATATAGAATTAAATCTTATGATGGAGAAACGGTAGTATTTTGGTATAAAGATGAAGATAATAAACGTATTGAATTATCAATGCCAGTACTTGAATTTATAGGAAAAATAACACAGCAGATACATAAGAAGGGGTTTAAAACAGTAAGAAGATATGGATTATACTCTAGAAGAAGTAGTAAGAGGAGTCAAGAAATAATCCACTTATATAGATTTATGAGGCAAAGGAATATAAATGAACTATTGAAATCTAAGAAAGAAAATACTATAAAGAAAAGTTGGAAACAAAGAATGATAGAGTTTTTTGGAGAAAATCCTCTTAGCTGTAAAAAGTGTAACTCTGAAATGGAATTATATAGGGTATGGCATGAAAGGTATGGTTTGTTGTATCATATAAAAGACTATTGCTATAGGGAGGGAAAGGAAAATGACTCCAGAAGAAGAGTTTTATTACCTGATAAATGGAAGAGAACCGGACAAGATGTACAACTATCATTGTTTAGTATGTAAATACGAAGAAGAAGTTCCAGAAATATGTGTAGATGAATTAGGAGATTATTAAGAAATTGAATTATGAAGATGGAACAATAGAGTACCATAAAGCCGAAGGCATGCCAATTTTGATATGTCCTAATTGTGATGCAGATTTTTACTACAAAGATGGTGATAACAAATAAGAGTGGCATTAGCCACTCAAGGTCCCCTTTAGGGGATTTTTTTATATGATAAATATAGTAAATTTAAAAAAAGTGAATATAGTCATATTTTATGCCATTATATTAATAGCAATAGTGAATTTAAGAAAGTAGAATTAAAGTATAAAAATAATTTATAAACAAAAGGGGAATTAAATATGGCGAATAGAATAGTGTTAAATGAAACTTCTTATCATGGTTCAGGAGCAATAAAGGAAATAGTAACAGAGGTAAAAGGTAGAGGATTAAGGAAAGCGTTTCTATGTTCTGATCCAGATTTAATTAAATTTGGAGTAACAGGAAAAGTTACTGCTATATTAGATGAAGCAGGCCTTGAATATGAAGTTTATTCTAATATAAAACCAAACCCAACAATTGAAAATGTTCAATTAGGGGTATCAGCATATAAAGCTTCTGGTGCGGATTATATAATTGCAATTGGTGGAGGTTCTTCTATGGACACAGCAAAAGCAGTTGGAATAATAATAAACAATCCAGAGTTTGAAGATGTTAGAAGTTTAGAGGGAGTAGCTCCTACTAAAAATAAATGTGTACCAATAATAGCTGTACCAACAACTGCAGGGACTGCAGCAGAAGTAACTATAAATTATGTTATAACGGATGTTGAAAAGAATAGAAAGTTTGTATGTGTAGATACACATGATATACCAGTTGTAGCAATAGTAGATCCGGATATGATGTCAAGTATGCCAAAAGGGCTTACTGCGGCAACAGGTATGGATGCTTTAACTCATGCAATAGAAGGTTTTATAACAGGAGCAGCTTGGGAAATGACAGATATGTTCCACATAAAAGCTATTGAATTAATTTCTAAAAGTTTAAGAGGAGCTGTTGAGAACACTAAAGAAGGTAGAGAAGGAATGGCTTTAGGTCAATACATTGCTGGAATGGGATTCTCTAATGTAGGTCTTGGTATTGTTCATTCTATGGCTCATCCTTTAGGTGCATTATATGATACTCCTCATGGTGTAGCAAATGCAATAATACTTCCAACTGTTATGGAATACAATGCAGAAGCTACGGGTGATAAATACAAGCATATAGCAGCGGCTATGGGGGTTGAAGGTGTAGAAAATATGAGTGTTGAAGAATATAGAAAAGCTGCAGTTGATGCAGTGAAGAAGCTTTCTAGTGATGTAGGTATACCATCAGATTTAAGCGAAATAGTTAAAGTTGAAGATATTCAATTTTTAGCAGAATCTGCATATGCAGATGCATGTAGACCAGGTAATCCAAAAGAAACATCAGTAGAAGATATAGTAGAATTATATAAGTCTTTAGTATTGGTAAAAAATATATCTGTTAATGGATAAAACAAAAGCGTAGTTCAAATATATTTATTTGAATTACGCTTTCTTTTTTTATGGTAAATTTTATAGTGAAGCTTTTAAGTATTGCTTAGGGGTAATTCCTTTATGTTTTTTAAAGGTTTTGATAAAATAACTTACATCATTAAATCCACAATTTAAAGCTATTTCAGTTATAGGAGAGTCGGTAGTCAAAAGCTGTTCACAGCGCTTTCTATTCTATAATAATTTAGGTATTCAATTGGTGTCTTATTAGTCATCTCAAAGAAAAAACGGCAAAAGTACTTTGGAGTCATGCAACAAGCTTTTGCCAAGTCATCAAGAGAAAGAGTATTAGAATACTCACTTTCGATTAATGAAATAACATTTTTAAATTGCAAAAGTCTTTCTTGGCTCTTTTTAGTAATCCTTTTTCTATTTTCATATAATTCATTTGATAATATAATCCCTAGTAAATGATATAGAGAACCTTGAGTTACAAATTCATGTCCAATATTTTTAGATTTCATAGATTCAAATAAATTATTACAACAAATCTTAAGATCATTAATATTATTAGGAAGTTTATGTTTAATTACCTTTTTATGATTGGTAATATCTTGAATTTGTTTTGTACAAATATGATTTTCTTTAAGTAATAGCTTCATATCAAATACAATACATTCATATATGCAGTTATTAGGTGTACCACCATGAAAAAAGCCATCTTGTATGAAGATAATATCTCCTTTATGAGCTAAAATTTTTTTATCATCTATTATTAATGAAAATTCACCTTCTAAAATTCGGATTATTTCGTATTCAGTATGCCAGTGATATGGCATATTATATCGTGGATGTTCTGGTGTAACATGATAAAATTCTATAGGAAAATCAAAAGTACCATGTTGCTTATCTTCTTTGTATTCAAAAAATTTCATAACAATTTCCTCCAATTTAAAAAATATAAAAAAGTGAATATTATTATATTTTATTACCATTATAAACCGAGTAAACGATTTCCGATACTTATATAATTAACTTAGAAAGGTTAAGAAATGGCAATTCTTTATAAATTTATTGTCATATATAGAATAAAAATATTCAAGGAAAAAATTAAATGAAATATAAAGATATTAAGGGGGAATAAAAATGGCAAAGAGTAGATTAATAGGAGAATATCCAGTAATAGGAATCAGACCAACTATAGATGGTAGAAGAGGAGTATTAGATGTACGTGGTTCTTTAGAACAAACTATGAATATGGCAAAGTCAGCAGCTAAATTATTTGAAGAAAACTTAAAATATTCAAATGGTGAGCCTGTAAAGGTTGTTATAGCAGATACTACAATAAGTAGAGTTGCAGAATCAGCAGCTTGCCAAGATAAATTTAAAAAAGAAGGTGTAGATATAACTCTTACAGTAACTCCTTGTTGGTGTTATGGTTCAGAAACAATGGATATGGATCCAATGACTATAAAAGGGGTATGGGGATTTAATGGAACTGAAAGACCAGGGGCTGTTTATTTAGCATCAGTTTTAGCAACTCATGCACAAAAAGGTCTTCCTGCATTTGGTATATATGGACACGATGTTCAAGATGCAGATGCAACTGAAATACCAGAAGATGTTAAAGAAAAATTATTAAGATTTGGTAGAGCATCAGTAGCAGCGGCTTCTATGAGAGGGAAATCTTATTTACAAATAGGTTCTATATGTATGGGTATAGGTGGTTCTATAATAGATCCTGCATTTATAGAAGAATACTTAGGAATGAGAGTAGAATCAGTTGATGAAGTAGAAGTAATAAGAAGAATGAGTGAGGGAATATATGATAAAGCTGAATTTGAAAGAGCTTTAAAATGGACTAAGGAAAAATGTATAGAAGGATTTGACAAAAACCGTGAAGATATTCAAAAAACTAGAGAAGAAAAAGATGCAGATTGGGAATTTGTTGTTAAAATGATGTGTATAATAAAAGACTTAATGAACGGAAATGAAAATTTACCAGAGGGTTGTGAAGAAGAAAGATTAGGACATAATGCAATAGCTGCAGGTTTCCAAGGTCAAAGACAATGGACAGATTTCTATCCAAACTGTGATTTCCCAGAAGCATTACTTAATACTTCATTTGACTGGGATGGACCTAGAGAACCATACATATTAGCTACTGAAAACGATGTATTAAACGGTATAAGTATGTTATTTGGAAAATTATTAACTAATACTCCACAAATATTCTCAGATGTTCGTACTTACTGGAGTCCAGATGCAGTTAAGAAAGCAACAGGATATGAATTAGAAGGTGTAGCTAAAGAATCTGATGGATTTATACATTTAATAAACTCAGGAGCGTCTTGTTTAGATGCTTGTGGTCAAGCTAAAGATGAAAATGGAAATGGAGTAATGAAAGCTTGGTATGATATAACTGAAGAAGATCAAGAAGCAATACTAAAATCAACTACTTGGAATCCAGCTGATAATGGATATTTCAGAGGTGGTGGATATTCTTCTAGATTCTTAACAGAAGCAGAAATGCCTGTAACTATGATGCGTTTAAATCTTGTAAAAGGATTAGGTCCAGTAGTTCAATTAGTAGAAGGATATACTGTAAAATTACCAGATGAAGTATCTGATAAATTATGGAAGAGAACAGATTATACTTGGCCTTGTACTTGGTTCGCACCAAGACTTACAGGAAAAGGTGCATTTAAATCAGCTTACGATGTAATGAACAATTGGGGAGCTAACCATGGTGCAATAAGTTACGGACATATAGGTGCAGATATATTAACTTTATGTTCTATATTAAGAATACCAGTAAGTATGCATAACATAGATGAAGAAAATATATTCAGACCAGCTGCATGGAATGCATTTGGAATGGATAAAGAAGGTCAAGATTATAGAGCATGTAATGTTTATGGACCAATGTATAAGTAATCAATAGAAGGTGGATAGTATGGAAAAGAAAAATTTAGATAAAAAAGTTTTAGCTTTTGACTTTGGAGCTTCTAGCGGAAGGGCAATGCTTGGAAGTTTTGATGGAGAAAGAATTCATATAGAAGAAGTGCATAGATTTTCTAATGATCCTGTAATTGTTGGTGGAACAATGTACTGGGATGTACTTAGATTATTCTTTGAAATAAAACAAAGTTTAATTAAGTCTAAAGTTTATGGGAAAATAGACAGCATCGGAATTGATACTTGGGGAGTAGACTTTGCATTATTAGATGAATATGGTCAACTAATAGAGAACCCAATACATTATAGAGATGGAAGAACCGCTGGAATGTTAGAAAAAAGCTTTGAAAAAATATCTAAAAATGAGTTTTATCAGATAACTGGAAATCAGTTTATGGAGATAAACACTGCCTTTCAATTACTATCACTAAAAGAAAAAAGATCACATCTGCTTGAAAAAGCAGATGTGATGCTTCTAATGCCAGACCTATTTAATTACATGTTAACAGGAAAAAAATTAACAGAAAATTCAATAGCATCAACTACTCAATTATTTGATGCTAAAAATAGAGTTTGGTCTGAAAGAGTGATAGATTCTCTTGATATACCTAAAAATATATTTACGGAAATAGTACCAAGTGGAACTATAATTGGAAAGATATCTGAAGATATAAGTGAAGAGTTGAAAATAGATATGTGTGATGTTATAGCAGTAGCTGGACATGATACTCAAAGTGCTTTAGTTTCAGTACCAACACAAGAAAATGATTTTGTATTTTTAAGTTGTGGAACATGGTCATTACTTGGAACAGAGCTTAATAATCCAATAATAAATGAAAAATCATATAACTATAATATAACTAATGAAGGTGCTTGTGAAAATAAGGCATCGTTCTTAAAGAATATAATTGGATTATGGTTAGTTCAAGAAAGTAAGAGACAGTGGGAAAGAGAAGGAAAAGAATTTAGTTTTTCACAGTTAGAGGATATGGCTAAAGATGCAGAACCTTTTAGATCGTTTATAGACCCTGATGATCCTGTATTTACACCAGCAGGTAATGTACCTGATAGGATAAGAGAATACTGTGCAAAAACTAATCAACCAGTGCCAAGAAGTGAAGCTGAAATAGTAAGATGTATTAATGAAAGTTTAGCATTAAAATACAGAACTGCTTTAGAAGAAATAGAAGATTGTACAAGTAAGACTTATTCAACAATATATATGGTTGGCGGAGGAATACAAAGTAAATTGCTTTGCCAAATGACTGCAAATGCATGCAGAACATATGTGTCAGCAGGGCCAGTTGAAGCTACTGTTTTAGGTAATATAGCAGTGCAGCTAATGGCGGCAGGTGAAATAAAAGATTTAAAAGATGCTCGTAAAATTATAAATAATTCTCAAAAAATAGATAGATATTCACCAAAAGATACAATGCTTTGGGAAAGAGCATATGAAAGATTTAATAAAATTATTAAGGCTAAGGAGGTAGTATCATGTTAAAAGGGATACCACAAATCTTGTCTCCAGAGTTATTAAAAGTATTATGTGAAATGGGGCATAGTGATCGAATTGTTTTATCAGATGGAAACTTCCCAGCAGAAAGTATGGGGAAAGATTGTATAGTAATTCGTTGTGATGGACACGGTGTACCAGAATTGTTAGAAGCCATATTGGAGGTATTTCCACTAGATACTTATATAGAAAAACCAGTCAATCTTATGGAAGTTGTACCAGGAGATACAGTGGAAACACCAATATGGGATACTTATAAAGAAATAGTAAGTAAATATGATAATCGTGGTGATGAAGCTGTAGGTAATATAGAAAGATTTGCTTTTTATGAAGAGTCAAAAAAAGCATATGCAATAATAGCGACTGGAGAAAAAGCATTATATGCAAATGTTATATTACAAAAAGGTGTAGTAGTAGACTAGTGATTTTATTATCGGAGGGAAATTTATGGAATGTACTAAAACTTTAGAATATATGGAAGTAAGAGAACAAATATGTGATGTATGTCATAGGATGTGGCAATTAGGATGGGTAGCAGCTAATGATGGAAATGTAAGTGTGAAATTAGACGATGGAACTTTTTTAGCAACACCAACGGGAATAAGTAAAAGCTTTATAACACCAGAAAAATTAGTTCATATAGATGCTAATGGGAATGTATTAGATGGGCCAGAAGGAGCAAAACCTTCTTCAGAAATAAAGATGCACTTAAGATGTTATAAAGAAAGAGAAGATGTAGGAGCTGTAGTTCATGCACATCCACCTACAGCAACAGGGTTTGCAGTAGCTCATCTTGATTTAGATAGATATACAATGATAGAAACTGTAATAGCAATTGGATCTATACCAGTAACACCATATGGAACACCATCTACATATGAGGTTCCAGATGCTATAGCACCATATTTACAAGAACATGATGTTTTATTATTAGAAAATCATGGTGCATTGACTGTTGGATCAGATTTAATAACAGCTTACTACAGAATGGAAACTTTAGAATTATATGCTAAAATAAGCTTAACAGCGCATTTATTAGGTGGGGAGAAAGAAATTTCTAGAAATAATATAGATAGATTAATAGGAATGAGAGAAGGTTATGGAGTAACAGGAAGACATCCAGGTTTTAAACGTTATAG
>OLNJ01001656.1_pt1 | contig 10859 bp, 11 predicted proteins | sample 1672191 | NCBI WGS metagenome assembly OLNJ01 (sample SAMEA3136657, study PRJEB25190) | human gut metagenome | biome: human gut; feature: human-associated habitat; material: faeces | place: Austria | collected 2013 | reverse complement strand
CATAACCCCAAACTTTTTCGCTATAAAATGGATTTAATTTTATAATTTTTGTCATACTAGAATCCCCCTTGTTCAGATAATTGCTTAAACCAGTGACCACTCTTTTTAATCGTCCGTTTTTGCGTCGTTAAATCCAGTGAAATTAATCCATATCGGTTTTTATACGAATTACACCATGACCAGCAATCAATAAACGTCCACAGATGATATCCTTTGCAGTTGGCCCCCTCTTGAATCGCTTTATGTAACCATGCTAAGTGATCCTGAATAAACTCAATACGGTAATCATCCTCAATCATTCCATCGGCATTTAGAAATCGTTCTTCCCCTTCAACTCCCATCCCATTTTCAGATATATAAAATGGAATATTACCATAATTATCTCTTATATTAAGACAGATATCATAAATCCCTTTTTCGTAAATTTCCCATCCACGATGAGGATTCATTTTACGACCTGGCATCTTATAATAGTCAAAGAACCAATCTGGCATAAAGATGTCTTTATTAACTTCACTTTCTTTTGCTTTAATTCGACGAGGTTGATAATAATTTACCCCTAAATAATCAACTGTGTTATGTTTAATAACCTCTAAGTCTTCTGTTTCATATTGAGGTAATACATCATGTTCCTTTAATAATGAAACTAAATCTTTTGGATACTCTCCTTTAACTGATGGATCTAAGAAACTATTATTAAAGAATAAATCCGCAATATGTGCAGCTTTAACATCATCAGGATTTTCAATCGAACGTGGATAAGACGGTGTTAAATTTAAAACAACCCCGATTTGGCCATCTAAATTTAAGCTTTTATAAACTTCTATTGCTTTTGCACTCGCTAACATCGTATTGAAGGCGACTTGAATCCCGCGTTTTCCATCCATGACATTTGGATAATGCCAATTATATAAATAACCCGCTTCAACCGGAACAATCGGCTCATTAAATGTGATCCAGTGTTTAACACGATCTCCAAATAATTCGAAGCAGACCTTAGCATACTCAGCATAAGCCTCTACAACCGCACGATTTTCCCATCCACCCATTTCTTGCATAGTGGCTGGCATATCAAAATGATATAAATTCATAAATGGCTCAATACCATTTTCAATTAACTCATCGATAACATTATTATAAAAATCTACTGCCTTTTGATTTACTCGACCAATCCCATCAGGAATTAAACGACTCCATTGAATCGATGTTCTAAATGAGTTATGCCCCGTCTCTTTTAATAACTGAATATCATCTTTATAGTTAGCATAAAAAGTCGATGTATCTTTTGGTCCAACTTGATTATGGAATTTTTCTGGTTCAATTTGAAACCAATAGTCCCAAATAGATTGCCCTCTTCCATCTACATCAGCACCTCCCTCACTTTGCGGTCCTGAAGTTGCCGTTCCCCACCAAAAATCCTTGGGAAATACATACTTTAAACTCATACTAGTCCACCTCTTTATCCTTTAATTAGTTCTCCATAAAAGACTAACCCTATGTTAGCTAGCATCATTATAGCACTTTCATTTTTAATTCTTTAGTGAACAAATCTCATAAACAGTGGACTTTTATTAGACAGTTTTATAACTAATAACAACAAAATAAACCCGATTAAATCGATGGGGATTTAATCGGGTTTAAACGTTATTTATTCTACAATTTTATAGTATGTTTTAGCTGTTAAATTAAAGATTAATGCATAGATACTAGCAAAGATGACAATCGTTCCAATCGTAGCTGCTAAAAAAAGTTGGGTATTCATCAATCCGAACAAAGCGAGTAACTTTGTAATAATCGGGAAGGCAAACGCAATATGAATCATCATGAAGATAAGTGGTAAGAAAAAGACCATTAAAATTTGAACACGAATCGTTTTTCTAATCTCTTGTTTACTCATCCCCACACGTTGCATAATTTCAAAACGCTCTTTATCATCGTAACCTTCTGAAACCTGTTTATAATAAATAATCAATACAGTTGCCATTAAGAAGAGCGTTCCAAGGAAAATTCCTAAGAAAAATAATCCACCATACGTCATCAAAAAATCAGCTCGACTCGATGCTGCCCCTGAAACATACGCATCAATGGAATTCAATCTAAATTCAGTGTTTAGGGAATCTACAAACTCTACTGATACTTCATCTGTGTTATCCACATTAAATCCTACACTATAATACACATCCTCTTCGCCAAAAATTTGAATATCATTGACGATTAAAAGATAGACTGGAAAAAGTGAATTTTCTTGTTTGGGTTGAAAACTGACTTCATCAAATTCCTGCTTAATCTGATATACCTGATTATTAATCATTATTGAATCTTTTCCATACGTTCCCGATATTGAAAAGATTAGAACCTCATCAACACTCAACTGAATATCAGTTTGTTCTAATCGATTAAAATCATCGATTGAGATAAATCCAAATGAATAACTATCAGAACTTATATTTTGGCCTAAAGCATAGTTTCCGTCTTTTAACGTCGCCATCATCGATTTACTTTTATAATGAAACTCATCTTTAAGCTTTATCTGATATTCATTAACTTTATCATCTAATATTTGATTTATACGATTAATCTTTTCATCATTGACATCATTTCCTCGAAGGAAAACATCCTGTGGATATTGAGTATGTAACGATTCTTCCATCCCAACATACAGTGAAACCGTTGTAGATAACATGACAATCACAGCCGTACTTAAAATACAAATATTCGCTAATCCTTTAGCATTTTGTTTCATACGATACATCATGCCTGATATCGCAATAAAGTTATGTTTTTTATAATAGATTTTCTTATTTTTTCGAAGTAGTTTTAACACCACAATACTTCCAGCTGTAAATAGTTCATACGTCCCAATCATGACAAAGATAACAGCGACTAAAAACAAAGGAATAGCAGCAAGAGGCGTCTCAACAGATAAAGCAATCCCATATCCAATTCCTAACGAAAGAACACCAATGATGGCACTAATCCATTTTGTTTTCGGTTCTTTTTCCCCAACCTGTCCACCTTTTAATAGCTCAATTGGTTTAGACATCCAGATTTGAACTAAGTTACAAATCAACGTCAGAATGAAGATAAGACTAAAACATTGCGCTGTAAATTCAATAGATGCCATATCTAGTTCAAAGCCTAGTGGAATATCAAATTTTAATAACCTTAGTAGTAGGACGAACATTAATTTATTTAAAATAATCCCCCCGAATAATCCAAATGCTAAACTAATCAACGAGGTAAAGAGGGTTTCGAAAAACAATACCCAAGCAATATGTTTTTTCTCCATCCCTAGCACATTAAATAAACCAAGTTCTTTCTTACGTCGCTTAATTAAAAAACTATTCGTGTACAGTAAGAAGATAACTGAAAAAATGAGGATGACCACAACGCCCATTGATAAAATACTTTGTAAAGACATAGAATTTGGCATATTAAGTAATCCATCATTTAAAGAAATGGCATGCATCACATAGAACATCATCATTGTGCCAATACAAGTCAGAATATATGGCATATACGTTTGCTTATTTTTCTTAATGTTCATCCAAGCAAGTTTAGGATAAAGAAACTTATTCATGAGTTCGCCCCCCAGTAGTCATGACCGTTAGGGAATGAGAAATTTTCTCAAACATCTCCTCGTTTGACATTGAACCTTTATATAATTGATGAAATACCTCCCCATCTTTAATAAACAATACACGATTTGCATGGCTTGCTGCTTTCGTACTATGAGTTACCATGACAATGGTTTGACCAGATTCATTAATAGTCGTGAATAAGTCGAGTAACTGATCCGTTGATTTCGAATCAAGAGCCCCTGTCGGTTCATCTGCTAATATAAGTTCTGGATTTGTAATTAAAGCACGAGCAACTGCCGCCCGTTGCTTTTGCCCACCTGATACTTCATATGGGAACTTTTCTAAAAGTTCTGAAATTCCAAGTGTGTTGGCAATGGGTGTTAATCGTGCCATCATCTCCTTATAGTGAGTTCCTGATAACACAAGGGGTAAGAAAATATTATCTTTTAATGAGAAGGTATCCAGTAAATTAAAATCTTGAAAAACAAATCCTAAATGTTCACGGCGAAATGCCGCCATCTGTCCCTCTTTAATCCCAATAATATTTTTTCCATTTAATAAAACCTCTCCGCTACTCGGTTTATCAAGTGCCGCCAAAATATTTAACAGCGTTGTTTTCCCAGAACCAGACTCTCCCATAATGGCTACATACTCACCGTATTCCACTGAAAAATTAACATCCTTTAACGCCTCAACTTGGTTTCCCCCGAAACGTGTTGTGTACACCTTTTTTAAATGATTCACCTCAAGTAATGACATTGCACGTCCTCCTTTTCTAAACTCGATTATAGTTTTATTATAAGAAAAAAGGAAATGCTCTGCCATTTCATGGTCTTACATTTCCAACTGCTAACCTTACATTGATGTAAGGTTGCTTATTCATACCTTGATTCTTTGCGACTTAAATCAATCATTACCTTAGTTCCAACACCTATTTCAGATGTCACCTCAACATTATGACCTAGTTTATTCAAGATTTTGTGACACAAATAAAGACCAATTCCCGTCGCCTTTTTGTCCATTCGTCCATTATATCCCGTATAGCCTTTTTCAAAAATACGTGGCAAATCCTCTTCGGCGATTCCAATTCCAGTATCTTCAATGACCAACATTTTTGGATTAATAAAATCCATATAAATAGAAATCGTCCCCCTGTTTGTGTACTTTAAAGCATTTGACAATAATTGTTCAAGTACAAACACCAACCACTTTTCATCAGTAATAACAATAGTCTCCATCTCTTGAAACTCAAGCTTTATATTTTTTCGAATAAACTGACTTGCATACTTTCGAATCACCTGCTTCACAAGATCAGATAGCCGATATTTTTGTAACATTAAATCAGCTGACATTTCATCGATTCTTAAATATCCAAGTACCATATCAACATATTGCTCCATTTTAAAAATTTGCTCTAGTAACTCCTTATTTACAGAACTTGGTTCTGTTTGAACTAATAATTTCATCGCTGCAATTGGTGTTTTAACCTGGTGTGCCCACATTGTATAATAATCCATCATCTCAGTTTGCTTATTATCAAATTGAAGTTTAATCTTTAATCGTTCCTCTTGCAGAAGACACAATGCTTGTTGATAATCCTGTTCAATCAATCGATTGGATATAGGTAGCGTCGCTAAATGAACCTCAATTTCCTTTTTGATAACTTGTAATTGCTGATGCTTTTGATAGTAGTTAGAAAAATCAAAGAGACTATAAATAAAAGCGACAAATAACCATAAAAACATGACGTAAAAGATAGCTTCAAAATGAAGATTATAAAGCATAAAAATAATGCATGCGCTGATTAAAAAGGAAACATTCAATAAAATCAGTTTCAACTGATCTTTTATATATGCCACAAAAATTTTCCATTTATTCATCTCTTACTCCTTCTTCAACCACTCATTCCTATTATTTAGAAATACTTATCTTTTATCATCCTTCATCTATTCCACCATATAGCCAATCCCTTTTTTCGTTTTAATAAAGTTTTCTAATCCAATATCATTTAACCTTTTTCTTAAACGAGTCACATTAACGGTTAAAGTATTATCATCAATAAAGCTATCACTTAACCACAGGCACTCCATGATTTCTTCACGACTGACAATTTTACTTTTGTTTTCTAAAAGTAATTGTAATATTTTAAATTCATTTTTGGTTAGTTCAATTTTAGTCTGCTGATATTCAACTGTTGCATCATTCAAATTCAAAATAACTCCCTGATGCTCAATCACATTCAATGTTCCTGAAAAAGAATATGATCGTCTAAGTAAAGCCTGTATCTTCGCCACCATAACCGTTAAATCAAAAGGTTTAGAGATAAAATCATCGCCTCCCATATTCATTGCCATGACGATATTCATATTATCGGACATCGATGAAATAAAAATAATTGGGATTTGAGATAACTTACGCATTTCAGCGCACCAGTGATACCCATTAAAATATGGAAGTGATATATCTAATAAAACAAGATGAGGATTAAAATTAATAAAGTCGTTCATAACCTCTTTAAAATCTGTTACACACTTCACATCATAATCCCACTGAGTTAGCACCTTCTGAAGTGACATAGCAATGGTTTCATCGTCTTCAACAATTAACACTTTATACATAACCGTAACCCCCTTCGATAGTCTAATTATACACAAGTGTCAACAAGTTTAAACTAAAACTTCTAGATTTATCCACATTTTAATTCTACCTATAAGTCTATCCCTCATTTTGCTAACATTAGGCTATAATAAACTTATTAAATATCCTACTCTTTACCATCACTATAATAAGGTGAACATAATGAATCTGAATGAAAAAATTATAGAAGAAATTAAAATCGTTGCAGCAAATTACGATAACATCTCAAAAATTTTACTTTTTGGATCACGGGAACGCGGAGATAATCATTAACAAAGCGATATCGATTTAGCAGTGTATTCAACAGGCTCCATTTCTTTATTTGTTGAAGAAATTAATACAAAGGGCAATACACTTCTAGAATTTGATGTAACTCTTATTTGTTATCTCAAGTACTAAAAGAAGGTATGATAATCTATGAAAAAGTTACAGTATAAATTTACAAACTTGAAAAAAGCGTATGCTCGATTAATAGAAGTTTCTTCTTTTATCTGACGGAAACAATGATATCTTTAATTCAAAGATTTGAATTTACTTATGAACTAACACATAAAACACAACAAGACTTTTTCAAATACTCTGATATCACGTTAGAAGTGACTTTTCCACAAATGATTTATAAAAAATCATACAGTAATAACCTGATTGATGATGAACAACTATGGATTAGACTGCTAGAAGATAAAAATGCAACCTGACATCTTTATAGTGAAGATGCAGCAAATGATATTGCGAATCGTATTGTTTCTGACTATGTTGAGGCTATTGATTGTTTAATTCAAAAGTTAAATAACTTAACTGAAATTGAGAAATAAAAAATTCCCTTGGAGATTAACGCTCCAAGAGAATTTTTTTATTATAATTAGGTTAAATTACTAATTCATTTTTCGTTTTTCAATTAAATATTTTTGAATAAATAATTTATTGGCTAATGAGAGCACAACAGATTGTGCGATTTCTCTTTCAAGAGTGACCGGATCTGGTGTTGAAAGCTCTTGATTACGACGACTAAAAACATATTTTAGAGCATCTTCAAGTTCATCACAGAATAAATCATATGCCACCTCTGTCGGGCAGCTCCCAATTTGATTTTTTATTAACTCACAAATTTCCGTCAGGCTATAGACTTGTTTTAACAAGCACACAACAATTAAATAAGCTAAATGCTTTTCATTGTATCTTCGATTCAACGGCGGAGAAACAACTTTTTGTTTAACATAATTATTGAGCATGGTTGGTGTTAATAATTTTTCTTCTGGATTTAAATTTAAAGGTTTTAACGTCTCTTCGATATAAAGAATCACTTGATCTTTATAAAGAGCAATGCTCGGTAATTCGTTATATCTCGGACAATGAAAATCTAAAATATCTTTTAGCTCAGTTTCTTCAATATACATTATGATAACTCTTCCTATCTCTTAACCTAAAATTTCATATTTTTTAATAACTTGAATGGCAACACAGTTTGGTCCACCTTGAGTTGTAAACACTGGGGTTAACATCATGATTTCTGTTTCAACATTTTCAATATTTTTAATTATAACGTCTTTAGCTATATTTGCCAACTCTTCATTGCAAGCATGCGTAATATAAATTTTATACTGTTCATTTACACCCATTTCTTTGTAGCAATCACAAATTTCTTGAATAGCTTTTTTGAAGGTGCGTTTAGTTGCGAACTTATCTAATCGCGTACTATCTTCTGATAATGTCATAACAGGAACTAATTTAATTAATCCACCGATTTTTCCTACAAGAGGAGATAAACGTCCCCCTCGTACTAAATAATCAAAGTCATTAGGAATTAAGAATGATTTTGAAGTTTGAATTAATTTTTCTAGTTCTTCTATAATTTCTGCTTTTGTTTTATTTGCCTGTGCTAATTTAACCGCCACTTCAACTAAGTAACGTTGTGGTCCACAAAGTGTTCGTGAATTAATGACAGTAATATTTTCAGCATGATCAACCATTGCACGTGCTGTACAAGCTGAATTATAAGTTCCTGATAATCCATCAGCTAATGTAATATTGATAATTTCATCTTCAGGATATTGATTATAAACATCCACCACTTCTCCAATTGATGGTTGTGATGAAATAGGTAAATGTCCTTCATTGATAATTTTAACAAATTCCTCTGTTTGAATTTCAACTAATTCTTTGTAGCTTTTATTATTAATCGTTACACTTAACGGTGTTACATCAAAGTTGTGTTTTTTTGCTTCTTTAACTGAATAAAGTGTTGATGAGTCTGAAATAATTCTAATCATATTCTGTTCCTCCAAATTAAAAAGTCACACTCTCTAAAACATATAGTTTTAAATACTATATGTTTTAGAGTAACACTTTAAATTAAGTTTGTCAATCAAACTATTGAGGAGATTCTGTAAAATATAAAGCGTTGTCAAATATAAACAAAAAAGGGCGAAATAATTTCACCCAGGATGTTGATAATAACGACCGTCATTTTTTTATTTAGATATATTGTAATTTAAATCCTTATGAATCTGTTCTTTTACACATTTTAACATAAGTTATCAGCACTATTAATTGTTTTAATTTTAGAATATTGTACAGTGAGTTTATACTCAATTACTTAACAGAATGATAAATGGATAGAAGGTTCTTCTATATAATCTATCCTCTCTTTCGATCGTCACTTTATCCAATGTTGAAATTTATCAAAACTTCGCCATACGCAACACTAATAGGCTACTTACAAGGTCTAGATTCGTAAAGAAGATGATTTATTTGAACTGGTATACCGATCAATTGTTTCAAATTTATACCCTTTTGAAATCCACAACGGTATAACATCTTTTAATGCCTCAATCGTGTGAATTGGAGCACGATTCTTTCCCCTTCCATCATGTAGACAAATAATATCGTTTGCTCTTGTTCTTTCAATTAATTTAACTTTAATCATTTGACTTGTATTTTTCTTTCGCCAATCCTCAGCCATCACATGCCAGATGATTAGTCGTAATCTATAGCGATGTAATTGCACTAACGTCATCCAATTAATTAATCCCCATGGTGGCCGATAATACCTTACATTAATACCTAAATCTTTCATAACTTCTATCCCTTTATCAAAATCTTTCTTCATATAAGATGGTGTTTTCCATAAAGCATTTTTATGTTCATAAGAATGAAAACCAATTAAATATCCTTCTTGTTGAATCCGTTTAATTAGATCATGATTTTCTAAAGCAAACCGTCCTACTACAAAAAAAGTAGCTTTTACTTGATACTTTTTTAATAGATCTAATAATTGTGGTGTATAAAAATGATCTGGTCCATCATCAAACGTTAAATAAAGTGTATGCCCATTTGTTTTCTTAAAAATTAATCTTTTCATTCTAACCCAAATAGATGGAATAACACCATACCCCAAAATACCTAATAAACCTATCCAAATGACTTTTTTTCTCAACATCTTCACCTCTATTTTGGATATATTAAAGGGGACTAGAGTTGGTAAAATGGTTGTTAATATTTTTCATATTATCTTTCATTCTTTGTTGATCTTCCCTGTTTTCGAGTAACTCTAAGATGTCTCTAGTAACCTCTTGTCTCTTACTTGACCATATAACTCTTCCAATACGGGCCTCTTCAATATATTTTGCATTTTCAATCTCCTGTATTAAAAAAGGATTAATAATATAAAGTGGTGTTTGTGTATGAATGGCTTCAAACATCGTAATCCCACCTGACTTCGTCACTAATAAATCAGCACGTTTCATATAATCTGCAACATGATTGGTAAAGCCAATAACTTCAATACTCGGAAACTTTTTTTCACTCTACTACAAAGTTTTGTATTATGCCCTGTAATCATGGTTAATTTAATATCTTCTCGCCTTGATAACTGTTTTAAAAAATGATCTGGTGATGAAATCAATCCTAGTCCCCCACCCATAATTAACACTTCACGTTTTGCTAACCTCTTGTCTTTTTTCTCTTGTGAAGAGCATTTAAAGCATTGCTTAACCGGAATGCCACAAACCTTAATTTTTGAAGCTGATACACCCTTTTGAAGTAAATCTAATTTAGTTTTTTCTGCTCCTACAAAATAAAAATCTGTTTGAGAGGCTATCCATTCTTCATGCACCATGATATCTGTTATATACGTATAGAGTGGAATATCATCTTGCTTCATCTCTTTATATGTTGAAATATATTGCGGACATACTGGGCAAGTCGTAATAATAAAATTAGCTTCGTACATCTTTAACATCTGCTCAATCTTATGCGTCATAATAGTCTTAAAAGGCATATGACTATATCTAGCTGTTATTTTGTTAAACATATTATAGATGAAGGCACATTTCGTGACCATAAAGTTAAATCCACCATAAATCCATTTATTGAGATGAGGGAATAAATAGGCAATAACATCTACGACATGAATCGTTGCATGAGGATACGTTAATAAAATTTCCTCTCGAATAGCTTCTGACACCGAGACATGTCCCATTCCAAACTTGGCTGTTAAGATTAGAATATTCAAACTATCACTTCCCTTCAATCGATACGATATATATAAGTCCAGATAAGTTTTATACACCCTCAAAACTTTTATTTTCCCTACTAGTGGAGAAAAGCTACGATTCGTAACCTCATCCGTAGCGCAGGGGA
>OLNJ01001655.1_pt1 | contig 10868 bp, 11 predicted proteins | sample 1672191 | NCBI WGS metagenome assembly OLNJ01 (sample SAMEA3136657, study PRJEB25190) | human gut metagenome | biome: human gut; feature: human-associated habitat; material: faeces | place: Austria | collected 2013 | reverse complement strand
TAACTTTATTATTTTTATTTGTATTATTCAATATATATTTACTTCCCACAGCAATTCCACTTATGATTACAACTGTACAAAGAATTACACCTATATATTTAGCTTTAAAGTTGAGTTTGTGATAATTTATTTTTTCTAAGTTTACTATATTTTTATAATTTATATCACCATGTTCTATATAAGAAGTTACTTCTCCTAAAAACTCATCTAAATCTTTATATTTATGTTTAGTAACATGTTTTATATTAGTAGATTTCATTAAAATCTCCATTAAATCCACATCTAGCTCTTCATTATTTTCTTTAAGATTAAATGTACTTTTGCCTGTAATCAATTTACATAAAATTTTGCCTATCATATATATATCTTCATAATAATCAAAGCCTCTATTTTTTATTTCTTCACAATTTAAGTATCCTTCATATCTATTTATAAAGGATAAAGTATCTAATTTTACAATACCATCTTTATTTATAATTATATTTTCTTCTTTTAATATTCCATAATTTATTTCTCTATCATTAAATTCTTTTATACCTTTAATTACTTCTCTTATTATTTCTAGACTTTTAACTTTATCAAGGTATATACTTTCTTTTAATTCTTTTAAATTTAATCCTTCAAAGTATTCGCTTTCTATATAATAATAAGTTTTATCTTTATTTATATAAGATGACATATCATTTATGGAAATTAAATTGCTATTATTCATAGACATGAGCGTGTTTATTTCTTCTTTAAAGTAACTCATATGTTCTTTACTTTTATCTAAAGATGTAATTATATTTAAAATGATTTTTTCATTAGTTTCATTATTTATACATTCATAGACATTTGACCATTTATTTTTATCTATAAAGTCTCTAACAGTATATTTTTCATTAAAATTTTTCACATACTTCGCCTCTTTATTTTTTTATTTTTATTTACATATTAAAATATTAATTTAATATAAGTTTTTTTTCAACAATAAAAGCATATTATTATTTTTAGTAACAATATGCTTTTTATTTTTATTCACCTTCTATCTCAGAACTTGGCGGTTGTTCATCTACATTGTCATTTCCACTGTTATTTGAATCATCTGGTTTTGTTGTAGATTCTGGTTTATTTTCTATTTCAGGTTTGTTATTTGTATTTCCTGAATTTTGATTATTATTTGGTTTATTTGTTGTATTATTGTTAGGTTTGTTTGTATTATTATTTGGTTTACTTGTATTGTTGTTTGGTTTGTTTGTTGTATTATTACTTGAGTTACTTGTATTGTTGCTTGGTTTATTTGTTGTATTATTACTTGGCTTATTTACCGTATTATTATTTGGTTTACTTGTATTATTAGTATTGCCTTTATTTGAAGATGAGTTGTTAGAAGAAGAATTTGTATTAGTTTCCTCTTTTTTAGTTGTAGAATTTACTTTTTCAGATTTATTAATTTTATCTTCTTTTTTAGTTTCTTCTTTTTTTACATCAACTTTTTCTTTTTTGTTTTCTTCTGATTTTATATTTTCATTTTTATCTACTAAATTTTCTGTTTTATTGTTTTCAATATTTTCTTCTACTTTTGTATCTTCATTTTTATAATTTTTTTCTATAAAATCATAAGCATAAATACCTGCTCCTGCAGCTATAGTAATTACAGTACAAATTCCAAGTGTTTTACCAAACTTACCTTTTTTTCTTTTTTTGTTTTCTTTTTTATTTTCTTTATTATCTCTTTTTAATTCTTTATCTTTTACTTCTTTAGTCTGTATTTTCTTAGTTTCTTCCTTTTTTATTTTTTCTTTTTTTGTTTTCTCTTTTTTGTTTTTTTTATTTTTACTTTGTTGTACAACTTTTACTTCTTCTTTAAAATCACCTGATTTTATTTCTCCAGATAATAAATAAGACTTAAGATCTATGATAAGTCTGTTTATATCCTTATACTTATATTCATCATTTTTGTCAGTTGCTTTTTCTATAACACGTAATAAATTTTTATCTTTTATATCTTTTTTATATTTATTTTTATCAAAAGTAGTTTTTCCACTTAACAAATTATATAAAATAACACCTATATCATAAATATCACTTTGAGGATTAAATACTTTCACTATATTTTCTTCTTCATTTTCAACAAATCTTTTATTTTCTAAATATGACAGCGTATCTATTTTTATTTGATTGTTAGAATTTATAAGAATATTTTCTAAGCTTAATATATTAAATGATAAGTTATTACTATGAAACTCATTTATAGATTCACAAATTTCTTTTACCATATTAATAGCTTCTTTTTCTTCTAATTTATTATTTTCAATTTTTTCACCTAAAGAAATTCCTTTAAAATATTCACTTTCTATATAATAATAAGTTTTTCCACAGGCACTATATTGAAACATATTATTTATATGAATCAAATTAGGATTTTTTATTTCTTTTATTACTTTTACTTCTTTTGATAAATTATTTATATATTCCTCATCAGTACTTTTATTTACTAATACTTTTACTATTACTTTTTCTTCACTTTCTGAATGAATTGCTTTATAAGTATCAGCCCATTCATTTCTAGATAAAAATTGTCTTTTTCCATATGTTTCATTAAAACGCTTCATTTGATTCCCCTTCAATAGCTAAATTCTTTCTATAATAATTTTATCAATTTTATTAGATTTGTAAATAATTAAATATACAATCTAAAATTTGCCAAAAACAAAAGTATACTGTGTTTTGATATCAATATTTTAGACTTTACACTGAAGTGAATTTTTATTTAAATATTTTCAATTTATTTCATTATTTTTTTAATTAAATTTATCTTATTCTTATATGGTGGAAATACTAAATTTATATCAAGTTTTGTATTTTTCTTTACTATAGCTTTTGTATGAGTAAATGTATCAAAACTTGTTTTTCCATGATAATTTCCCATTCCAGAAGCACCTATTCCTCCAAAAGGAAGATACTTTGATGCCACATGACTTATGGTATCATTTACACAACCTCCACCAAAGGAAAATCTATTTATTACGTCTTCACTAAAATTTTCATCTTCTGAAAATACATAAAAAGCTAAAGGGTTTTTATTTATAGAAATAAAGTATTTTAAATCTTCCATATTTTTATATTTTAATACAGGCAAGATTGGCCCAAATAATTCCTCACTCATAACCTTATCATCTGTTGTTACATCTTTTAAAATTGTAGGTGAAATATATCTTTTTTCAAAATCAATATCTCCACCAAAAACTATTTTATCTTTGTCACATTCTAAAATATTTGATAATCTAGTCATATGTTTTTCATTTATAATTCGACCAAATTCTTTATTATTAATTATATCTTGACCATAAAATTCTTTTACTACATTTATACATTCATTTATAAATTCTTCATAAATATCTTCATGAGCTAGAACATAATCTGGTGCTACACATGTTTGTCCAGCATTTATTAATTTTCCCCACATAATGCGTTTAGCACTTATTTTTAAGTTAGCAGTATTGTCAACTATTACAGGTGATTTACCTCCTAATTCTAAAGTAACTGGTGTTAAATGTTTTGATGCCTTTTCCATAACTATTTTGCCCACATTTACACTTCCCGTAAAAAATATATAATCAAATTGTAAATCTAAAAGTTGACTATTGACTGTATAATCACCTTTAACTACAGCTATATACTTTTCATCAAAAGTTTCTTTTATAATTTTTTCTACTATATATTCTATATTTGTAGCATACTCAGAAGGCTTTAGTATTACAGTATTTCCCCCTCCTATGGCCCCTATTAATGGTTCAATTAATAATTGAAATGGATAGTTATATGGCCCAATTATTAACACTGAGCCATAATGAGATTTATATATGTAAGATTTCCCCGGTAACTGAGCAGCATCATTTTTTACTTTTTTAGGTTTCATCCAATTTTTTATATTTTTTATAGTATGTTCTATACTACTATATACAAATCCAACTTCATTGGAATAAGCTTCAAATTCATGTTTGCCCAAATCTTTATTTAGAGCTTCTATTATATCTATCTCGTACTTTTTTATATTATTTTTTAATTTTTTAAGATTTTCAATTCTTGTATTTACATCAATAGTTCCTTTATCTGACAGGTATTTTCTTTGATTATTCAATAATTTTTCATATATATTCATAATTTACCTTCTTTAAATTTGTTTTTTTATTTTAAAATAATTATTACTAAATATCATCTAAATCTATATCTTCTACTTCATCTTCTTTATCTGTTGAAATTAGTGTTTTCTTTTCTATAGCTCTTTGAGTAACAATTAACTGCATTTCAATAACTAAAAGCTCTAAGAATACAAGAAATATAGCTAAATCATCTTCATCTAATTCTTGTGCTATACTATAACCTAAAGTTGCCGATAACGCTACTAGCTCTGCATAGCTAAAAGATGAAAAGCTTTTATTATTTTCAGTACTTTTCTTTTCATTACAACTACTATTAGATTCTTTTTTATTGCTTTTTCTTTTCTTTTTCTTAGGCATATTACTAGCCTCCCAATTATATCAATATTCCTAGATAAGTAAATCTTATAAATTAAATATATGCATTTTTATAGTATATATTTCTTAAAAAAATTTTATAATACCTTAATTATATTTTTAAAGAATTAATAACTCCTTTAAGTAAATTATAAGTTAAATCAGCAATTTCTTTTGTTGATTCTTTACATCCACCCTTCATCCATGTTTTTAATATTCCAATATATCCACTTTTAAAAAATGAATAAACATATGATAAATGATCTACTTTTCTATCAAATTTTTCTTTAAGCTGATCTCTCAAATGATTTTCAATTATCTCTTCCAATTCAAATAAAAAATTTAAATCTCCATTTTTACTAAAAATACATTTACAAAAATCATAATTATCTTTTATAACATTACACATATCCTCAATAAATTCATGAGTTCCTTCTGAAATATCAATATTTTTATCACATTTATAAATATGACGTTCAATAGTATATAAAAACTCTGTATAAAGTTCTTCTTCTAATTTTTTAAGCATATCTGGTATATCACAGTAATAATTATAAAATGTTGACCTATTTAAATCAGCCTTTATAACTAATTCTTTTACTGTGATATTGTTTACAGATTTACTTTGCATTAGCTCTATTAAACTATTTTTTAAAGAATCCTTTGATTTTCTAACTCTACGGTCTTGTTTTTTTTCCATAAATATCATCCCTCTCGTGTTTATTTTATGTTTATTTTATATATTTTTCGACATTTTATTCATTTTTGTCGCTTATTAAACATTTTAACGATTTTTAATGGTTGAATATTTAACCACATCTAATTATAATTCATATTATATCAAAAAAACAACACTATGTTGTTTATAAACAATTAAATATGAAAAGAAGAAGGGTGAATACATATGCTAAAAAAAGAATGGAAAAATCTATTCAAGAACAAGTTTCTTATTGTAGCACTTATTGCTATAATAACTATTCCTACTATATATACTACCTTATTCTTAGGTTCTATGTGGGATCCTTACGGAAAAGTTGACAATCTGCCTGTTGCAGTTGTAAACGAAGACAAACCTGTGACTTATGAAGGTAAAGATGTCAATGTAGGTGAAAAATTTGTAGATAAATTAAAAGATAATGATTCATTAGCTTTTAACTTTGTAGACAAAGAAACTGCTACAAATGGTTTAGAAAATGGTACTTACTATATGGTAATTACTGTACCTCAAGATTTTTCAAAAAATGCAACTACTTTACTAGACAAAAATCCTAAAAAAATGGTTTTAGAGTATGCAACAAATCCTGCTAAAAACTATATTGCTAGTAAAATGAGTCAAAGTGCTTTATCTAAAATTCAAACATCTATAGCTAACTCAGTAACTGAAACTTATGCTCAAACAGTATTTGAACAGTTTGAATCTATGGGTGACAGTCTTGATGAAGCTGCTGATGGAAGTTTAGAACTTAAAGACGGACTTACTAAGCTAGAAGACGGTGGAGTTAAAATTAGTGATGGATTAAATACTTTATCTGAAAGTATGTTAACATTTACTGATGGTACTACATCTTTATCTAAAGGACTTGATACGTATTTATCTGGTGTTGAATCTTTAAGTTCTGCATCTAAAGAATTAGCTGCTGGTGCATCTAAGTTAGCTGCTGGTGCATCTACATTAAATTCTTCAGTTCAAGGAATTAGTATCCCAAGTGTTGAATTAACTAAAGAACAAAAAAACACTATAAAAAATACTGCAGCTTCAAGTGTATCTTCATATGCTGATAAATTATCATCAGGTATAGGTAGTGCAGTTAGCAATAAAGTATCTTCTACTTTAACTGCTGATGCTACAGTTAGTGCTGTTTCTTCTGCAATACTTAAAGATGCTAATATAGCTCAAATGGTTGGTGCACTTCAATCAGTTGGATATACAAAAGAACAAGCTCAAAGCTTAGTTGTTGGTATAGTATCTAATACACTAAAAGGTGTATCTGGAAACATAACAGCTGATTCTATAACAAATTCAATTTCTCCAACTGTTTCTTCTACTATAGGACAAATAGCTGGTGGAGCTGCTGAAAAAGGTGCTTTAGCTGTTGCTTCTCAAGTAAACTCAAATCTTTCATCTTATGAAGAAATGTTTACTACTTTAAAATCAGCTACTAAAACTCTTTCAGATGGTTTAAGCACTTTAAGTACTGGTGCTGACAAATTAAATGCTGGTGCTAACAAACTTGTTGCTAATAATTCAGCTTTAAAATCTGGTATGAGCTCTCTTTCAAGTGGTGCAAATAAAATTTCATCTGGTGTTAACGAACTACACACTGGTTCTGTAACATTAACTGATGGTTTAAAAACCGCATCAGAAGGAACTGAGACATTACAATCTGGATTATCTGAAGGTGCTAATAAGTTAAAAGATAAACTTGAATTTGTAAGTGATTCAACTTCTGATATGTTCTCTGCTCCAGTTGACAGTAAAGAAACTCAAATAAGTACAGTTCCTGATAATGGACATGCTATGGCAGCGTACATAATGATTGTTGGTCTTTGGGTTGGAGCTATGGCATTCTGCTCAGTTTATCCAATATCTAAACAAAAAGGTCAAATAAAATCAGGATTTGGATTCTGGTTAGGCAAAGCAAGTATAATGTATCCTGTTATGATTATAGGTTCATTAGTAATGGTTGGTGCATTAAGTTACTTCAATGGATTTAATCCAGTTAACTTAGGAGAAACTTTATTAATTGCCTCTCTATCAGCTGTTACATTTGTAAGTATGCTTTACTTATTAAATGTTGTATTTGGAGTTGTTGGTAGATTCTTAGGATTAGTATTGATGATTGTTCAATTATCTGGAGCAACAGGTACTTATCCAGTTGAATTATCAGGTGAATTTGTAGGAAAAATAACAAATTACCTTCCATTTACTCATGTTGTTAAAGCATTTAGAGAAAGTATATCTGGTAGTCCAGTTGCAAGTGAACACTTCGTATTTCTTGGAGTTGTGGCTATAGTTTCAATTATATTAACAATTACTTTCTTAGAATTAAAAGTAAGAACTGGAAACGACGAAGATTTAATAGATAACGACTATGATGAAGAATTAGCCGTATAATTCAAAAATGGGCTGTCTCAAAATAAAAAGACAATTCCATAAAAAATGACCTATAAATAGGTCACCTTAACTGACACCTAACGGTCGTCAGTTTTTTTATATTCAAATTTTGATCTGCAATTAGGACATACTAGTTCGGGCATCTGATTACTTTCTATCGGAGCTATCGCTCCAAATATCATATCCATTCTAAATTCTTCTATAAGAAATTCTGGCAATCCTTTTTCAAATCCACATGACTTGCAGTGGTAATTATAGAATTTTTGACCAATACTCATTTCTTCTAATTCTTTTAACATAAATTATACTCCTAAAGGTTCTATTTTTTATATTATACCTTATTTTGAGCATAACAAAATAAGGTTACCCATATTTTTAAAATAACCTTTTTAAAATAAGTATATTTGTTCACTTTCATTCGTATCCACTATTCTTCTTGGCTTAAATTCATCTATTTCATTAATAATATTTTTATAATTTGATTTATCAAATATATTTCTTTGTTTAATAAAGTTATATAGTTTTACAATCTCAATACTAAATTTATTTTGCCTTCTTGAATACAATTCATATCTTCTTACAACTCTAAAGCCATTCGAGTGTATATGATTTACTAATTTATCTATAAAGTCTAATGCATCCATCTTGACTGTTATTTTTTCTCTAGGATTTTTATTTTTCATACCAAAATGTTACGCTTTTTCCGTCATAGCCACTTATTCTATATTCAACAATAGCTGGCCTCGAAAGGTATCTACCTATATATCTTGCTGCTTCCTTTATTTTCGTTAAATCTCTTTGTGCATTCACATAAAATCCATTATTATATTTTTTATATAATCTATTTATTAGTTTTTGTGTTTCTCTATCCTTAAAGTTAGTTTTTATTATATCTAACACTAATTTCTGCCACGATTTTCTTAGATATTGATATGGTATATGTGATAACTTTATTAAACCATTTATTATTTTTATCTATTCCACCTTTTGTAAATAATGCATGTATATGAGGATTCCATTTTAAATCTGATCCAAATGTATGAACTACAGCAATTAATCCTACTTCGTGATTTCCTTTAACCTTCTTTTTATAATAATGTGATATAACTCCGTATATTGCATCTTGTAGTTCTTTTAAAAGCTCACACTTTTTATAGAAATAATTTCTTAATTCTTCCGGTATTGTAAAAACTGCATGTCTATGTTTTACATTTAACATATTATCAGCTTGCTTTTCAGCCCATTTAATCGAGTACATTCTACCACACTTAGTACAAAATTTACTTTTACATGTACATGAAAATCCATGGATGTATTCTTCATTACAGTTCAAACATTTATATTTTATATAGCCATGCTCTATATTTCCACAATTTAATGCTTTTTCTATTACATTAATTATATGCTGACGCATTTCTTTACTTTTTATGCTTGGTAATTTATATTGTTTAAATTTTTCAAAATGATTTTCTAAAATTATAATTTTACGTTCTTCATATCTTCTACACTTATTCATATTACTATTATACAGAAGTTTTCCACAGGTTTAAATGTAATATAATATCCTTGTAAGTAAAAAAGAGTTGCCTCTTTTTATGATTTTAAAATCATTTTGAGACAATCCCTTTTTTTATTATCTAGCCCATACACAAGATTTATTTTTAAATAACATTGATGTTCCAACTTTTACATAACCAGTTTTTCCTAAAGTATCTTTAACTTTTATATATTTATCATTTCCTTTTTTGTATAAGGCTGTTATATAAACTTTATCATCTTTTTTTATAGTAAATTTTTTTATTTTACTATTTGTATTTGTATAAACTATAAGTTTTTTATTAGCTTTGTATTTATTATTTTTTACAATGCCAAAAGTATTTGCTGTATATTGATTATATAAATTATATCCATTAAGTCTTACTTTACCATAACAACAAAAACATCCTATTGCCTTTGAAAAAGCATTGTATCTTCCATTATCGTATTCTTCAAAAGTTATCATTCCGTTATTTGGATTATAATTTTTTAAAATTGCATCGTTATAAAGTTTATTAACTTTACATTTGTCATCTTTAAATTTAAGAATTCTAGTTGCCCAAGTATCATCAATTGACCAATAACATACAATTTCCTTACTTTTATCCTTTTTATTAAAATCATAAAGTTTTACACTGTAGTAATACTCTTCATTAAAATTAGAAATTAAAGTTTTTGTAGCATTATTAACTTTTAATTTTAATTTATCACCACTAATATACACTTTTATATAATCTTCATCTTTATCACCATCTAAGTCATATTTATATTCTTTGCCCACATTTAGTTTTTTTATAGAAGATGTGGCTGCATAAGAATTATCTACTTTACCTGTAAAAATACTTCCTACAATCATTGCTATGGCTAATACTAAAACACTTACTTTTTTAATTAATCTCATAACTATCCCCTCCTAGTTATAAGTTTAGTACATTTTCTTTAAAAATGACTTGAGTTTTAAATTTGTTACTTTTTTGTAAAAATAATATTTTATTAAAATTTGCCATATAAAAAATTTTTTAGATGAAGTTTATTTTAAGATATCTTACAATTATAACAACGAATATATCTATTAATTTACTAAATTATTTTAAAGGGGTGATAAAAATGATACTAGAAAATATAGAGTCATTAATAAATCATATTAGAGAATTAATAAATATTCAGGAAATATTAAAAGAAATAAGAGAAACTACTTCTTTAAATGATAAAAAGGCAATTTTATCTCAATATAAAGAAGATAAAAATCTTCAACAAGTAATAAAATATACCTATAGTCCAAAAATAAATTTTGGTGAAAACGTTAAAGAAAATATTATAAATTTAGAAGAATCAAATACTTTTGAATATGTTTATCCATTGTGGTATATGCTAGATAAATTAGCTAACAATAACACTAATAAATTAGTTCAACAAGAGTTTAAAGATTATATGGCCTTTTTCCCAGATATTAATGATTTAATCACTGGTATCATTACAAAAGATTTAAATTTAGGCCTTAGCATAAAATCTATTAACAAGATAATGAATAATTTAGATTTAATCGATGAAAATGAAAATTCTGATAATAAAGTTGTAAACTTATGTAATTATAAATAGTTAAAAAAACTAAAGGATATTCAACTGAAGTGAACCCTTTACACGGGAATAAATAAAACAACCTCTTTTGAAACATACTATATGTATGATTTTAAAGGAGGTTATTTTATTATGAGTAC
>OLNJ01001653.1_pt1 | contig 10887 bp, 12 predicted proteins | sample 1672191 | NCBI WGS metagenome assembly OLNJ01 (sample SAMEA3136657, study PRJEB25190) | human gut metagenome | biome: human gut; feature: human-associated habitat; material: faeces | place: Austria | collected 2013 | reverse complement strand
GATGTAGCATAATTCATGTTTTTTTTAATGTCCTTGACATAGGTTCCAGATTACCTAATGGATACATCTTTTTTATTAAATTGATAAAAACAAGCATCTTCCAACTAAAAAAACAAATACTTTACAAAAATCGATAAATACTAAGCATTAGGAGGTGAAGTATCTTGTTTATTCCAAAAAAAGTTTACATCGAAAAAGAAGCATTAGACTATAAACTAGGAAAAGAATTGCAAAGACAGTTCTTAGAACATGGAGTTCCAGTTGAAATATTAGAAAATAATCGGGTCAATTTTTTAAGGGGGAAAACTCCACAAGAAAAATACGAAACCGGAAAACGAGTTCTCGTCGTTGGTGTCAGACGAACACTCGAATTCCAATCATGTAAACCATCTGCTCACTATCAACTTCCACTCGTTACCGGATGCATTGGAAAATGTGAGTACTGCTATTTAAATACTAATCTAAAAGATAAGCCATTTACTCGTATTTATGTCAATGAAGAAGATATTCTCAAAAAAGCTAAACGCTATATCCAAACTGGGAAGTTCAACCCAACTATTTTTGAAGGATCTGCAACCTCAGACCCTGTTCCAGTCGAACCTTATACCCATGCTTTAGAAAGAGCGATCGAATTCTTTGCCAAAGAACCAAATGCCAGATTCCGATTCGTCACCAAATTTACCGACATCGATAACTTGCTCTTCCTAAAACATAATGGCCACACCGAAATGAGATTCTCAATTAACACGGATACGGTAATCGAAAGCTTTGAACACTCTACACCGCGTGCAAAACAAAGAATTGAGGCTGCTAGAAAAGCCATTAAAGCCGGATATCCAGTCGGTTTCTTAATCGCACCCGTTTTTATCTATCCGCACTGGAAAGAAGATTACTTAATGCTCATCAAGATGCTAAAAGACTATCTCCCAAAAGAAGAACTAAAAACCCCCATCACTTTTGAAATCATCTCCCATCGCTACACCCCAACAGCAAAAAACCACATCATGCAAATTTTTGAAGAAACGAAACTACCAATGGATGATGAAAAAAGAACCTATAAATACGGACAATTTGGATATGGAAAATACGTCTATTCAAAAGAAACCATGGCTGAAATCAAAGAACTCTTCGAATTCGGACTTAGCCATCTAGAAATTCCTTACGAAATCAAATACATCATTTAACAATAAAAGAGACTATCTCGCTTGAGTAGTCTCTTTTACTTATTTACTTTACCTTGAATGAAATTCATCTTGAACGCTTCATCTACATAATCACTTGACTTGTGATGAGTCGCTTCCTTCGTCACGCCGACCCATTTCATATATGCCCATTGAACGAGTAGGAGAGGGATTGCAACCATTAAAATCGCCAGAAGAAAATACATAGAAATTCCTCCTTCATCATTTGGCTTAAAGATATTATAGTATGATTATCTTCCAGCGTATATTCAAAAGATTCGACAAAAAAAGCGATCTCATAAGAGACCGCCACTTTTATTTGATACCCGTATTATTAATAATTTTCTGATTATAAGTTGCAACCGTACTAGATGGTTGATAGTCAGACATTTCATAGACAATATCATGCCATTCAATAACATTGTCGCTTAATGTACGAGGAACTAAATAATAAAGACCATCATTTAAAATTCCACCATAACTTAACTCCGTACTTGGAAGTTGTAATTGTTCAACATCTGTAACGCCACTCATTAAGAATTGAGTTCCAAGAGAAATAATCTCATTTGTTGTTAAATTTGTTTGAATATATGGTAAGAAATCATCCACTAAACCGAGTAGTTTAACTTTATTATAACTCATTAACTTTTGCATCGTTAACGTAATGACATGTCGTTGACGCTCCATACGTTCATAATCTCCGTTACCCACCTTACGGATACGCATATACGCAACAGCTTGACGACCATTTAATGTCTGCACTCCAGTTCCATCAATTAAGTCTGCTGGCTCACCACTAACTTCAACATTCATTTCTGCAATGACACGATTTAATTCAGTCAACTCATAATCTTGGATATCAACCTCAATCCCGCCTAATTTATTGATAATATGCTCAACGGCATTAAAGTTAACCGTCACATACTTTTGAATATCTAGGTCAAAGTTTTGATTAATCGCCTGAACAGCAAGAGTTGCCCCACCATAAGCATAAGCATGTGTTAATTTTTCAAAACCATGTTGTTCATTAATATAAGCATAAGTATCGCGAACTAATGATGTAATATAAGCTTTATTTGTTTTGTTATTAAAGGATAAAACCATCATCGCATCCGAACGTGTATTTTCATAAGCATCCTCGCGAGAATCCACTCCAAATAATGCGATATTAGTTACCCCAGAACCTTTTTTATTACTTAAAACCTCTTCAGAAATTGTTAAGTCATTTAGTTGTTGACGATCAAGCTTCGATAACATAAAATGTGCCCCGACATAACCGGCCCCAACTAAAATTAATAATACTAATACCATTATAAGAAAGCTTTTTAAACAACCGTACTTCTTAGCACGAGCATCTTTTGCCTTACCCATTTTCTTCACCTAGTTTCTATAGTTTATATAAGTAGTCTCAGAATAACTACATAATTTTATAATAGATGACAGTAGAATACAATTAATAGTATATTAATTTTTACAAAATTTATATAAGTAAATCCTAACTTTAACTAAAAATCTATTAACAGGTCATTGGTAACTAAAACTGAATTATGTTACAATGAATGAAAATAAAAGTTGAAAAATGGAGCGGATCATATGTCTACAATTGAATTATTAGCACCAGTGGGTCACCGCGAAGGATTACTAGCCGCCGTTTCAAATGGTGCAGATGCCATCTATGTGGGAGGATCTGCATTTGGCGCGAGGAAAGAAGCAGCCTTTTCAAACGAAGAACTAATTGAAACAATCAAATACAGTCACCTACATGGTGTCAAAGTTTACGTTACCGTGAATACGACAATTTTTGATGCAGAACTCGAAGCCTTACAAGAATATATTCACTTTTTATACCTAAACGACGTTGATGCGATCATCGTTCAAGATATCGGAGTCGCTCATCTAGTCAAAGAACTATATCCAGACTTCGAATTACACTTCAGTACCCAAATGACACTTCATAATACAAAAGGAGTAGAATTTGCAAAATCATTCGGAGCAGACCGAGTTGTCGTTGCCCGTGAAAATACACTAGAAGAAATCAAAGCGATGAAACAAGCCGTTGATATCGATTTAGAAGTCTTCGTACACGGTGCCCTTTGTGTTTGTTACTCAGGACAATGTTTAATGAGTAGTATGATAGGAGCACGCAGTGGAAATCGTGGTGCCTGTGCCCAAACATGTCGTCTGCCATACGAACTAGTAGACCTTAAAAGTGGTGAAACACTGGATTCAAACGTTGGAGACTTCATCTTAAGCCCACGCGATTTAAAAACAGTTGACCATATTGGAGAACTAATTGAAGCGGGAGTAACCTCATTTAAAATTGAAGGTCGCCTCAAAAAGCCAGAATATGTTGCAACAGTTGTCAAAGCCTACCGAGAGGCGATTGACCAATACCTAGAAAACAAAAAAGTCAAACTATCAAAACAAACCCATGCCGACATGGACCAAATCTTCAGTCGCGGATTCACAAAAGGATTCCTGTTTGGTGAAAAAGGTCTCAACTGGATGAGTGCTGACCGTCCAAACCATAAAGGAATCAAAATTGGAGAAGTGGCAAACGTCAAAGGAAAACGCGTAACCCTCAAACTCACGTCAGCCTTAGAAGTAGGAGATGGACTACGATTCGTCGGACAAAAAGATCAAGGAATTCAAGTACAAAAAATGTTTGTTAAAGGCCAAGACGTCAAACTTGCCAATCCAGGTCTCGTTGATTTAGACTGCCCATTCCCTGTAACTAAAGGCATGCCAGTCTACAAAACGACATCCGTTTCCCTAGCAAAACGTGTGGAAGTCACTGAGAAAACAGTTCCTAAAATCGACATCTATGGAGAAGTTAGTGCTAAACTTGGAGAACCACTGCGTATCATGGTTTGGGATGACGCTTCAAACATGGTAACCGTTGAAACGGAAGAACTTTTCGAAGCTGCAAGTAACACCCCGCTTTCAAAAGAACGACTCAAACAACAGCTTGAAAAAACAGGTAGCACCCCATTTAAGTTTGGTTACTTGAGCGTGAATATGGATGAATCTGTGACCATGCCGATTTCTGTGATTAATAAAATCCGTCGCGAGGTGCTTGGGCAACTAGAATTAAAACGTAGTCGCCACTTTGAAACACGTGAAAAAACACACGTCACTCTCACGAATCCACAACCTGCAAAACATTCAGAAACGACAACACTTAGCGTTAGTGTAAGAAACCTAAAACAGTTAAAAACAATCCTTGAACGCCAAGACATCGAAACCATTTATTATAAAGAAATTAAAACATTAAAAAAGGCAGTGGAATTAGCACAACAATACAATAAAACCATCATTCCGCAACTTCCACGCATCATTAACGATGAAGAAATTAAAGAAACAGTTGAGATTCTGGAATCATTACCATTACAAACCGTTATGTTAGGTGAATACGGAATGCTAGAGGCACTAAAGGATTCAGGATACAACCTAATGAGTGATTTTGCTTTCAATAATAATAATGTGCAAAGTATCGAAGCTTTAAAACAATTGGGAATCACTAAAACGACTTTATCTTATGAAATCAACCAAAAACAAATACGTACACTGTTAAAATACGCCTCTTTACCAGTAGAAGCAATAGTCTTTGCACGAATTCCGATGATGATTACTAAACATTGTCCTGTGAAGCTTTTAAACCAGCCAAACCAAGAATTCTGTCGCTTATGTCTAACCACACCATTTGGGCTACGCGATCGCAAAAACAAAATTCTTCCACTGCTTCGCACAGGAAACTGTATCACAGAAATTTTTAATTCACAGCACTTAATCCTCATCGAATTTTTACAAGAGCTTCAAAAAATGGGAGTTTCTAAATTCCGTTTAGAATTCACAAATGAAACAGAAGCAGAAATGCATCAGGCGATTACTGCTTATCAAACAGCCTTACAAACAAAGAATATTGATGTTGACTGGCTAGAACAGTATAAACAAACACAAGATTATACAAAAGGACACTACCATCGAGGAGTAGAATAATATACAAAAAAACAGCATGATTTTTATGCTGTTTTTTTGTATATTATAAAGAATTTAATGCCAAAATAATAATTATAAGAAAAAGTATAGAATGAGGTTGTTTTAGATGATGGAAGTTTTAGCTTCAATATTGTTAGCAGCATTTTTTTATGTTGTCATCTTAGTTTGCTATAAAATAATGGGTAAAAGAGAACTAAACCAACTAGGTGCGGTCGATGTTGTTATTAATATCTTAATTGCTAATATAGCAGCTTCGGGTATCGTTGAAGAATCTTTTTGGGTTGATTCCTTTGGCGGCGTTGTCATGATTGTAATACTCCAAGTTCTAATGTCAAAAATTCAGTTACATAAAACAAAGGTACGTGACATTGTAGATGGAGAACCCTCACTTATTATAAAAAACGGTAGAATCGATTACTCTGAGCTTGGGAAAATACGCATTGATTTAGATGACTTTATCATGCTACTTCGCACTCAAGGTGTAGTTAATCCAGAAGATGTTCAGTATGCCATTATTGAAAAGAATGGTAAACTCATTGTGTTTGAAAAAAAATTACCAACAAAAGTTTTCCCTCTTCCCCTTATTGTATCAGGCTCAATTAAAGAAAAAGCCCTTCAAAGTTTTGGACAATCAAAACAATGGTTAAAAGATACATTGCGTAAACATGAAGTAACCAATCTAAATGAAATTGATTATTTATTTTATGAAGAACATAAGTTTATCATTTATACTCGTCAGGGAATGAATAAAATAAAAATCAATGAGCTATAAAAAAAGTGCAGTGATATTCACTGCACTTTTAAGCTTCTTTATCAGAAATGTCATCAAATAATGAAACACGATCTCCATTTGATAAAGCATTTAACATATTTTGTTTTGCCATTGGATAATCACGATACAATTTCTTTAACAACTGTTTAACATCCTCGCGCTTCGTATGCTTATCCATAGGACAAGTACTCGGCACAATCGGAACATGACGATTTGCCGCAGAAATAATATCATCCTCATAACAATAAACTAATGGACGAATAAAAGTAACATCAGTACGATCTAAATACATTTTTGGCTTAAATGTTGCCATGTATCCATTATACATCGTATTCATCACTAATGTTTCAACTGCATCATCAGCATGATGCGCCATTGAAATCTTATTACATCCAAGTTCAACACCTTTCTTAATTAAAATAGCTTTCTTGAACTTAGAACATAAAGAACATGGAATTTTTCCATTTTCGTCTGCATTTAATTGTAATATCTCATAAACTTGTGTATCTACTAAATGATATTCAATACCGTGTTCTTTACAGAATTCGACAACAGGATTGAAATCCATTCCTGGAAATCCAAGCTTTAATGTAATTCCTACTAATTCAAACTTCACAGGAGCAAATTTTTGATATAAATGAAGAGCATATAATAATGCCATACTATCTTTTCCACCACTAACACCGACAGCGACTCTGTCACCTTCTTGTATTAATGAAAAGTCTTGATCTGCTTTACGAATGCATCCTAGTACTTTTTTCATACGGGCTCACCAACCTTTTTAGCATACTCGGATGTCATTATATCGAATAAAAAATAAAAATACAATCATTTAAGCTCTAACATTTACATGACAATCGTCCGTTATTGGTAATAATATGATAAAATAGAAATATTAACAATTAAAAAGGGAGAATAATAATGAATAAAAAAATAATTATGGGTATTATCATTTTCATTCTTTTATTAACCCCCGTTGGATACTTCATTACGAAAACGGGATGGTATGAAAACTATCGACAGGCTCAATTCTTAGCAGCTGTTATTAATAATACTAAGAATCTGGAAACGTATCATGTTAGTTTGAATGTTAATTACGATATATTAGGATATCAAATGGAATTAAGCAGTGAAGGAGATGTTTCACAAGCTGATTCAACGGTGTCGCATCTTAATTATTTGATTAGAATGAATGGCTATGGGGTTTCACCAATGACGGTTGAATTAGAGCAATATGCACAATGGTCGGCCCAGAATAAAATTTTATATATGAATTTAAATAGAGGGCAATGGTTTAAAGAAATAGATCCAACTTCAGATAAATATTATCAATATTTTGTTGATTTTAATAATCTTGATTATTTAAATCAAATTTATAAAGAAACAGTGAAAAATGAAAATGCAAATGATTTTGTGATATTAGAAGATAATAATGAACAACAAGTTATTTCAGTTTATGTTGATTTTTTAAAGGCTGATCAAATGATTCAAATTCTAATTGGGGAATTATTAAATGTATCACCTGATATTGATATTAACGCTATTTATCAATTAGCACCAAAGGTAAATTATATTTTTACAATCGATAAAGAAACAGAACGAGTTTTAGAGTATGAGCTATCTTATAAAGATGGAATTCAAGAAATCATTAAGCAACTTCAAACAGCATATTCTTCTTTTTTTGCAACAATCAGTGAAGATCGATTAGCAACTATGTATTTTGATTTGAAAGTTAAAATTAGTGACGGAAATAAAGGAAATAAAATTGAAATTCCATCTAATGTGGTTAATTCAGCTATATCAGTTTCAGATATAAGATAATCAATTTAAACTGCCGACTTAATAATCGGTAGTTTTTTTTATAAAAAAACGTAAATGAATGTATTAATTTGTCGAAACGACACATATTAAGATTGTCAGGAGGTGAATGACATGCCAAATCAAACAAATAAATTAGTAGTACCTGGAGCACAAGCTGCAATCGATAACATGAAAGCAGAGATTGCAAGTGAATTAGGTGTAACTCTTGGAGCAGATACATCTGCTCGTCAAAACGGTTCAGTTGGTGGAGAAATTACTAAACGATTAGTAAAAATGGCTCAACAACAATTAGGATCAACAAATCAAAAATAACATTTAAAACCTTAAAAATATCAACACGACTACAAACTACAAAAAAAACGATCACTAGTGATCGTTTTTTTTGTTTTAAAAGTTTATACAACTGACATATAATCATATTTTGGGTATAATCATAAAAAAGGAGGAAAAAATATGAATATCTTAATTTATCCAAAGTGTAGTACCTGCAAAAAGGCAATTAAATGGTTAAACGATGAAGGTGTAAATCATACAGTTAGACATATTGTAGAGGAGCCCTTAAGTATAGAAGAAATTAAATCAATTCACGAGAAATCTGGTGAAAATATTAAAAAGTTTTTTAATACAAGCGGAATGAAGTATCGCGAGTTAAATTTAAAAGATAAATTATCGCAGATGACTTTAGAAGAATGTTATGCATTACTTGCTAGTGATGGCATGTTAGTGAAACGCCCATTAGCATATGATGAGAAGGATGTAACTTTAGGGTTTAAAGAAGATACATACAAAGATGTATGGAGTAAGTAATGAATTCTTTAAAGGAAGTTAATTACCCAGATTTAAAGGAATTATATAAAATTAATTCTGTTGTTGTGGCTTTAGCTCATACCCCAACTTGTGGAACCTGTGTTCTAGCAAAAAAAATGTTGTTCATAGTTAGTGAAATTTTAAAGTCATTACCTATTGTACAAATTAATTTGAATTATAATTCTGATTTAGCGATGAAAGAAGAAATTTTTTCTGTTCCATGTATCTTAATATTTAAAGATTGTAATTGTGTGGAAAAAATCTACGCTATAGAATCAGTTCCAAATTTATATAAAAAGATATCTTCTTATCTTTAATATCCAACTCATTATCATTGTATGGTAAAATAATACATGTATTAGGGAAATGTAATGATAGGGAAAGAAGGGATGAGAGGTGCATTCTCCAGAGATAGGGCAACATGTAGAAATTCATAGTTATAAGCATAATGGAAATATACATCGTATTTGGCACGAGACAACTATTTTAGACGCCTCTGATCAAGTATTAATTGGAGCTAACAATAAAACATTGGTCATGGAATCAGATGGAAGAACTTGGTACACAAGAGAACCGGCCGTTTGTTATTATTATACTGAATATTGGTTTAATGTTTTATGTATGCTAAGGAAGGATGGCGTATATTTTTACTGTAATATAAGCTCACCTTTTGTTTATGATCAGAAAGCTATTAAATATATTGATTATGATTTAGATGTAAAAGTATTCCCGGATTTTACCTATAAAATTTTGGATGAAGATGAATATAGAAAGCATAAGAGTGAAATGGATTATCCAGAGGAAATTCAATCAATTATTTATCAACAATTAGATATATTAATAGATATGATTGAAAATAGGCGTGGTCCTTTTGCACCTGGTTTTGCAGAGCATTGGTATTATGTATATAAAAATCGATTTATAAAAAGGTGAGTGAAAAAATGCGTGATCCAAGATTACAAAAGTTAGCAAAATCTTTATTGGAGTATTCAAATAAGGTACAAGCAGGACAACATGTATTGATTAAGGGGAATTATTGTGCAAAGCCATTGATTAAAGAGCTTATTAAGGAGACATATCGACTTGGTGCTTTCCCACATACAGAAATTCTTGATGATGAAATTGGAAGAGAATTGTCACTGGGTAATACTGAAGAGCGTATGGAGAAGGTAACAGAGTGGCAGTTAGATAAATATAAAAATATTGATGCTTTTGTTTCAGTATTTGCAGATGAAAATGATTCTGAATATAGTGATGTGCCAACTGAGATTAAAGTGATGCAGGCACGCGTTGCGAAACCGGTTTCGAATTTAATTGTAAATAAAAAGCAATGGGTATTATTGAATTATCCAACTCCTGCATTGGCTCAAAAAGCGAAGATGAGTTTAGAGGCATTTGAGGACTTTTTATTGGATGTGTGTTTAGTGGATTATTCAAAAATGAATAAAGCAATGCAAAACTTGAAAAACTTAATGGAAAAAACAGATCAAGTTCATATTGTTGGACCAGGGACTGATTTGACATTCTCTATTAAAGGTATACCTGCGGTGCCATGCGCTGGAGAATGTAATATTCCTGATGGAGAGGTTTTTACTGCACCGGTTCGTGAAAGTGTAAACGGAACAATTCAATATAATACCCCTAGTCCCTATCAAGGAACTGTTTTTAATAATGTCAAACTAGAGTTTAAAGATGGAAAGATAGTTAATGCGACAGCGGATAATGATATCGAAAAACTCAATGAAATTTTTAATACTGATGAAGGGGCTAAATTTATTGGAGAGTTTGCCATAGGAGTTAATCCACTAATTAAACATCCAATGGGAGATATTTTATTTGATGAGAAAATTGATGGAAGTTTTCATTTCACACCAGGTCAAGCCTATGAAGGAGAAGCAGATAACGGAAATCGATCGGCAATTCATTGGGATTTAGTCTTGATTCAACGCCCTGAATACGGAGGAGGATCAATTTACTTTGATGATGTATTGATTCGTGAAAATGGACGTTTTGTTATTAAAGAGCTGGAATGTTTAAACCCTGAAAATTTAATATAGTAACAAAACACCCTTGGAGATATTATTTCAAAGGGTGTTTTCATTAGTAGGAGAATTTTTTTTTAAAAAATAAAAAAATGATTGACAGTTTTCGACAGAATGAGTATTATATAAAGGTGTTGAAAAACAATACCGTTCAAAATATAGTTTCAAAAAAATATTCTAAAAAATATTGACAGAAATTATGGTGTGTGGTAAGATAATCAAGTCGTCGAAAGAAGACAAAAAAAGAAATCGAAAGAATTTAAAA
>OLNJ01001648.1_pt1 | contig 10906 bp, 11 predicted proteins | sample 1672191 | NCBI WGS metagenome assembly OLNJ01 (sample SAMEA3136657, study PRJEB25190) | human gut metagenome | biome: human gut; feature: human-associated habitat; material: faeces | place: Austria | collected 2013 | reverse complement strand
CGCATAAGCCGGGCGCCCGCTTGGTCCCAAATACCATTTAGGAATTAATTGGACTACTTGGCTTCGTTGGGAGCGTTTACTTCCTGATTCTGGGTGTTAACAGGCGTCGCGGTAAAAGTGACAGTCGCACCAATAGCGGTCAGCTTATTAAGGTTATCTGTATACACGTTCGTTTCGGAACCATCGTAAAAAACGTACACGTCCACATCAACAGAGTTATTGGCTGCAATTGCATCGGCAAGGACGCCATCCGTATTCACGCCAGCCGCAGACACTTTATCCTTGTACTCGGTGAGTACCGTACCATCGGCGCTCTTCTTATAAACAGCCCAGTTATTACCACAAACGACCAGAATGGAAAGAGCGTCCTCAAGCCCGTCAGTACCCTTGGGAGTAAGCTCGACGCCAGATACTTTCAGGTTCTTAAAAGAGCCAGCCTTGGCGTCTGCAGTACCGATCTTAAAGCTCTTCTTAATTGCAAAATCGCCCGCAACAGCAGCTGCAGCATCTCCAACGTCATAGCGCGAATTAGTCAACTCGGTCGTAGCATTCGCCGCGCTTGCATAAGCAGATTTGAACAAAGGCTTGTCATCGGTGGTGTTCTTTACAACCTGAGCGGGGTAAAGCTTCGCATCGGCATCCTCTGCATAGGAGATGGAAGTGGTGGAGCTTTCACTAATAGCCGTCTTGTCAATCTTCAGGAACGGCGCGTTGGACTGAGCGCTAATCTTGCTCGTCGTCGCCTTAACCGTGTTGTTGCTCACAAACCATGCGAAGGTGGCGGAGCCGAGGGCTACGGCTGCCACGAGGACCATGGCGATGGCGGCGCCCATTTGCTTCTTTAGTGCCTTGGTATCCATACGGACCCCTTTCTTTCCCCATTCATCCCAGATGACCCTCGAGAAGCCCGGAAGGGGAGCCCGCGCTTTCGTGTTGGATGTTGCTTGCCCATCCTTTAGACATGGAATTGAGAATACCATAATTCTTACGATTTCCTTATGAGTTTTCGACAGCCTACATTCCGGCAGATTCATAGGTCTACCTCGAGTTATATGTGGTGCTACGTGAACATCGTTTGCCTTATTTGATCTCTCTCCCGCAAAGCCGTAAGTCCCTCTTAAGGCTTGCGACCGCAGCACCACGCCATCGCATACATTCACCCTCCGCCGAGCTTCGCCCTAGCCCTTCCCCACTCGCTATACTGGGGTGACACGTGTAATTTTTGCCTGCTTAGCGAGCTATTTGTTGGGAGGGCCCATGCCTGCCGCCAATCAACCCAAGGGAAGCGTTTCTGCCGGATCGATCAAACCGGTGACGCGCAAGGCCGTTCGTTGTCAGCGCGAAGTCGCCTGGCTGGTCACGCAAGCGGCCGGTAAGCTCGTCGCCACCACCGACGACGTCAATGCGCCCACGCCCAGCTTTGTACTGGCGGCGGCATTGTCGTACACCCGCAAGCAAGAGCAGGCCGCTCAGGACCGTGGCGCCGCGATTGACTACGAGGCCATCATGGGCCCCGACCTTGCGAGCTTTTGTCAGGCTGCGGGGCTGCCCGCAGCACCCAACGCGCTTTCGGACACGGGCTACATGTTCACGCTCTCGGGCGCGGACCTCATCCGCGACCTCTACGCCTACTGCGGCGACCTGGGCGAGCACACGGAAAGCGCGGCGCAGGTCAAACCTGGCTACGCGATCAAACTCGCACTGCGGCTGTTCTTGCTGAACGACGCCTCAGCCGCCACAGCCTCCGATGGCAAAACCTCGGCATAAGCCACCGCCAAAAGCGCCGGGCCGGGAAATCAATCCTGGCCCGGCGCTTCTTCGTTCTACTTGTCCCCGTCCCCTGCGGGCGAGTTCTTTTGGTTGCGGCGGTTACTCCAAGTCACGTTGTGTTCCTTGTAGTAATCGGGCGCCTCGTTGCCGCTCGCGCTAATGGGGTCGTTGCCGGTCAGGGTGTCGGCAATATCCTGCACGAACTTAACAAACAGGCTCGAATCGTCGGTCTCGGACGAATCAAAATCGAAACCGAACTCCACCGCGCCGCCAATAATCTTGTCCACGCACTCCGGGTCGTCGCCATCCAGCCAAATGACCACGGTGTACTTGTCCACATCGCCCACGCGGAAGTTCTTGTGGCTGATGGTCGTCACCACGTCTTTGGACGCAAACGGCTCGGTGTTGGGCTCGGGATTGCCGTTGGCCGCAGCCGCTGCATAAGTAGTAGGCTTGCCGTTGCGAAACACCCTCACGCGCGCGGCCTTCTCCACGCCCTTGCTGGCGCTGACCACCTTGAGCTTGGCGCTGTAGCCCAGATCGGTCTTGCCGGCGTTGCGGATATAGAAGGTGTACGCCACGTAGTTTTTACCGTTGTGGCTGCCGTCGATGTCGTCCAGATTGTCGGGCAGGTCCTCGGCAGCGATATTGGTGCCGTTGTCCAAGGCGTCGGCCGCCAGACGCGCGGTGGCGTTGTTAAAGTCGCCATTGTCGGCAATGGCCACGCCGCGGCGGAACAGCTCCAGGCGGTTGAGGTTGATGGTGAAGTTACCCATGTTTTCCTGCATAAACGACAGGGCGAACAACACGCCAAAGGCAAGCGCCAGCACCACAAGGGCCTTTTGCAGCTTGTCCATGCGCAGCAGCGCCGCGCCGATGCGCTCCATGCGGCGCTTGGGCATATACATGGACACGACCGCGTCGGGGTCGATGTCGTCGAGGTCCTGGTCGGCCAGCGCCTGCTCCAGCTCCCCGATGCGCACCACGCCGCGGAGGTTGCGTTTGGACTTGGGCTTGCGTTTGGGCTTGCCGAAGCGCTTGCGGGAGGCGGGAGCCTGCTCGGGCGCGTCCTCGGCATTGGCGCCGGGTGCGTCCTGCGACGCGTCCTCGGCCTGGCCCTCGGCCAAATCCTCGGGCAAATCCTCGGCAGCTTGATCTTTGTTGTTATTACGCTTGAACAGAGCCATGGCGATCAGAGCTTATATTTGGCGCGGATGTAGCCGACGTATTCTTTGACGAGCTCGCGCTCCATGTCGTCGGCGTAGCGGAACTGCAGGCCGCAGACGTTGCGGTACAGGCTGCCCTTGGGCGCACGGCGCACCCAGCACACAATGCCCAGCTGCTCGGGCAGCTCGTGGCGCTCGCCCTGCAGGCGAATCGCGGGCATTTGTACGGCCAGGGCCTCGCCCACGTCGGGGTAATCGTTGAGGTAGACGGCCAGGCCGCCGGCCGAGACGTCGATAGTCATGGCGTCCTCGGGCTCGGGGGTCGGCGCGTTGTCGCGCTGGTAGGTCAGACGCATGGCGACCTTAAAACGCTCGTCGCGGCGCTTGACAAAGCTGCGCTGCTCGGCGACTTTGCGCATTTTCCAGTAGGTGCGGATGCCCTTTTTCTCGACCGACTCGGGGTAACCGGCGAGCACGAACGTCTCCTCGCCCACTTTGTATCGCAGCAGCAGCTTTTGGTTTTCATCCATGATAAGCGGCTTGCCGGCGAGCATGGGCGCGCTCATAAGAAAGTACGCCTCGTCCAGGTTCTCTTTGTACGTGGCGAGCATGTTGAAGTCGGTTTTTTGGCCCATGGGCACGTCGAATGCCACCTGAAGCTTGGTCCCCGGCGTTATCTGTTGCTCTGCCATGTTTTCTCCCCCAGTCGCGGGCGCCGATATCATCGTCGTGCGCGATGCACATTGGGCTATTGTAACTGCTTTGCCGTAGGTTTCGATGTGCGGTGCGTGAAATGGCGGGATGTGAGACGGGGCAGCCACTAGTGCAGCTGCCCCGCGCGCTCCGTCAGCCGGTACTTGCGGTTGCGGCTCGTCGCCGACGCCGTAGGTTCAAGCTCGCCCCGTGCGATGAGCGCATTGACGCGTACCCTAACCTGAGAGACGGTGAGTCCCGTGCATTCTGCCAGTTCACGTGTCCCCAGTTCGCCGTTGCGCTTGAGTGCCGTCACAATTAAGTCCCCGCCATGATCGATTTGCTCAACCTTCGCTCGGTAGAGGACAACCTTAAACCGGTCGAAACCCGGGCAAAACAATGGCTCAGCCAGACCGTGCGCACGCATGGCATCGAGCATCATTGGAATGCCCGACCCGTTGCCTTCGGCAGGAGAGCCCGCGCCGTCGGGCAACGGGACAAGCGACATGAGCTTCACAAGCGTCGCATTGCGACATCGGGAGCTGCCGTCAAACAGGTTCTCGCGAGTCTTTCCTCCGTATAGGCCGCCGGGGTTCGTCACCTCGATACGGTCATCAAAAACGTCAACAGCGATCGATTGTCCACAGAACCGATCTCCGTATTCTCGGTGGATTACGGCGTTGGCGATTGCCTCGCGTAGGACTTCCTCGGGAATCTCCAGCGAGTCGACACGCGAGACGCCTTGGATCGTCGAGGTTCGCCGCAAATTCTTGGCGATTGCCGCGACGGCATCCGAGATCATTTCGCCCAACGTTCCCTCGCAGATCGTACGGTCCATGAACCTCAACGACCCCGCAGCGCCCTTCTGCGTTCCGGCATAGACCGCCACATCGATAAAGAGCTTGGGATAGAACTGCTGAGGATAGGCACCCGCGGCCAGGAGCCCGGCCTTAGTAACATTGCCCTGGGAGTCGAGGAAATTCAGGCGCTCCAGCTTCGTTTTCTTGTCCGGCGCGCCGCGCATTGCACGGGGTGTCAGCGAGAAAGCACGCTCTATCGTGCGGTCGACCAGGGCCTCGTCAAGATCGCCTGCGACCGCGCCGGGTACTGCATCGCGATCACTGGGGCTCGTCCGTTCATACGATGACAAGGACAGGACCTCGGTCGACGAGAGCGGAACATCTTTGTCATCGATGCGTTTGTAGCTGCCGCCTTGAGCGCCCCGCTCTATGACATAACACGGCTTGCTCGACGGGTCGAGCTCCTCAATCGTGATGACCAGAACCACGGTGCCCTGGAGCTCCACGCGTTCAATGGTGTATTTGGGCGGATTGGCCAGTTTTCCGCGACCGCCGGCATCACCCATGCCCGCTACGAATTGGTTGAGCACCTTCTCGGTCTCAAAGTTCTCAACCGGGACAAACCCCGCGCGCTCGCTCACGCCGAGCACGATAATTCCGCCAGCGGTATTCGCGAATGCGCTAACCGTTTCCCATACGTCGCGGGAAAGCGTCGTGGCGCTCTCCTTGACCTCGACGTTAAGATCGTCCGAGCCCATGCGCTTTAAAGACTCGAGCAGACCGGTCAGCTCGTTTTCGTTCATCTGCATGTCCTTTCGCTCGGCCCGGCGGAGAATGCCGCGAATAGATTTCCTTCGTCTCTCAGTTATCTCTCGTAATTATCTCTCATCTTTCTGCTATCTCTCATATTAGAGATAAGTGAGAGATGAAAGAAAAGATATCTGCCATTTGTTTCATTTAAACATGTTTTTGCTGGTAAAACAATCAGTATTGAGACAATACCATGATTGCCTGTCTCTTTGCTGATCAGTTATCTCTCGTAATTATCTCTCGTCTTTGTGCCATCTCTCGTATTAGTGACAAATGAGAGATGAGAGATACGTGAGTGATGGACGAGCGTGGATTTTTGGACGGTCGGAAAATCCCTCAAACAAAAAAACGGGGCCGGCCTTACGCCGAACCCCGTTTTCAAACGGTCAGTTAGTTATCCAACGCGCGAGCATAGCAGTCAACTTTACGCCGCCGCGAACACTCCCAAGCCCGTTCCGATGATGCAGATCGCGAAGATGCCAATAATAATCCAAATGGTCTTGACACCCTTTTTATAGAGGGCAACGCAAGCGAACGTTGCCAGCAAGGGCAGCAGACCGGGGAAGATCGAATCGAACAGATCCTGCAGGACAATCTCCGAACCACCCACATCAAAGGTCAAAGCCGTGGACAGCGAGACCTGTGCCGCAATCATGGCGCCGATAACGGTCATTCCGAGAACGCCGGCAGCATGCGTCATGCGAGACATAAGGTTGTTCTCTTCGGACTGCTGCAGGAACTTGGTTCCCAGGTCGTATCCCAGATGGGCGGCGACGATACGCGTTGCAAAGTTAATCACGGAGTAGATGAGCGCGTACACGATGGGGCCGAGCGGGTTGCCCGTCGACGCGATGCCAATACCAATGCCGGCGGCGACCACGCGGAACGTACCCCAGTAGAACGAATCACCAATGCCGGAAAGCGGTCCCATGAGGCCGACCTTCATAGCGTTAATCGAGGACGTGTCGAAGTTCTTATCGGCAGCCGCCTGCTCTTCCATCGAAACCGTAAGGCCGGCTACAAACGGAAGCACATGAGGCGTGATGTTAAAGAACTCGGTATGGCGATCGAGCGCCGCATAGTAATCGTCGTCGTTGGGATAGATCTTTCGCAGGGGCTTCTGAATGGTGTACATGAAGCCCATTGCCATCATCTTGTCGTACGACTGCGAGCACTGGCTCGTAAACTGGCGAAGGAACATGCTCCGATACATATCGGGAGTCATAATCGCGTCCTTCTTGGCCTCTTTGAGGTCGGTGTTCTGGGTAGCCATTAGAAGTCCTCCTCTTCATCCTCGGCAACCGCCTGCGGACCGGACGAGCCCTCGCGGAAGGCCAGGAGCAGTGCGACGCAAATGGCAGCTGCGGCAACGCCGATAACGTCCATCTTGAGGTAGATGACCATAATGAATCCCAGGAACAGCCAAGGAAGCAGCTTGTTATCGCCCATGGTCCTGATAAGAAGTGCGAAGCCGATGCAGACCATGAAGCCGGATGCAACGTTGAGGCCGTCCATCACAAACTGCGGAATCGCGTTGAGCGCATTGTTGATGAGGTCGGCACCAAAGAACAGCGAGCAAAACACCAGCAGTGCAGACGGAATGCCAATCGACAGCGGCACGACGGTCAGATGGTACAGGTTCGCCTTGGCAAGATCGCGATTTGCCAGAGCGGTCTCAATCTTCTTGCAGGCAAAGGCACCCGGAACGGCGTAGCAGAAGTTGCGCCACACCTGAAGGAAGACGGAGACGGGAAGGGCGAGTGCGACGGCAGTTGCCGTGCCCGTACCCGTAATGACGGCAAACGCGCAGCCAAGCACGCCGGAAGCATAGACCTCGGGAGGAACCGCCGCACCGACCATGATGGCGCCCATGAACATGGACTCCAAAGCAGCGCCGACGATAACGCCCTGCTGGACATCGCCAAGGATCAAGCCAACGAACAGGCTCGTAAACAGCGGACGACCAAGCATCGTAATGCCAAATAATTGCTCGTCCATGGACGCAATAAATGCGACCAGTGCAACTAGAAGATACTGGACAACCATTTCGATCAACCCCAGAAACAGGTCTGCAGGCGAGGCATTCTGCGCAGCTCGCCTGCAGACAACCGCAGTAATTTGAGAGGATTAGTAGTTCATCTGGTGATAGTAACGACGCGTGGTGAGCGGGTGGTTACGGACGTGCTCGAGATGGCAGCTCAGACGCTCGGTGATGGTGTAGGTGACCATCGGGGAGACGATCTTGCGGAACTCGGGGTCGCTGAACGGCAGCTCGACCTCGGCGGTGTCGAACTTGTTCACGCGGACATGGACGCCCTTCTCGTCGGCGAGCATGTGAGTGAAGTTGTCCACGCGGTCCATGAGCTTACGGGTGTCGTCCTCGCCGTAGAGCATGATGAGGCTCGTGCCCTCCTCGCACAGCTCGATGGTGCCGTGGAAGAACTCGGCGGCGTGGATGGACTTGGTCTTGATCCACTGCATCTCCTCGAGGATGCACATGGCGTAGTCGTAGGCCTCGCCCCAGAGCATGCCGGAGCCGATCACCATGTGGTAGTCGGTGTCCTTGAAGTCCTCGGCCATGGCGGCGCAGCGCTCGTCCTGAGCGTCCTTGGCCTTGATGAGGTACGGAGCGATGTTGCCGAACTCCTCCATGAAGGTGTCGTACTTGGGGAAGGCGCCGGCGTTCTTGAGGAAGCGGGCGACCAGCGTGATCTGGTAGGTGTAGATGGCCTCGCACAGAACGTCGTCCTCGGCGAAGCTGAAGAACTTGTAATCGGCGTACTCAGTGGCCGGGGTGTTGTCGTTGGAGACATACATCAGCGTGCGGGCACCCTGCTCCTGGCAGAACTTGGCGGCCTCGATGATCTCGGGGGTGGTGCCGGTACGGGTGGAGAAGACGCAGACCGAGTCCTTGTTGAAGGTCTTGGGCGGGCATGCGAGGAACTCAGCGGCAATCTCGCAGTGGACGTCGACGTCGGCCGTGGTGGTCTCGACCCAATACTTCATCGGGAGCGTGTGGGCCCAGGTGCCGCCGCAGCCGATGAAGAAGATGTTGGAATAACCCTGCTCGCAGACCTTGTCCACGGCAGCCTCAATCTGAGGACGGAGAGCGAGGGCATCGCTCACAACCTTCTCGTAACGAGGCTCATCGAAATTGAACATCCCTTACTCCTAACTCACTTGGATGAACCCTTCATTCATCCCATGACGTTATAATACTTTATATAACTAACTATGCAAGAGCTATTTCAGATTTTTTTGATTTTTATTTAATAAAAAGCCCGCCGATCAAATGGTCGGCGGGCTTAAGAAAGGAGGACCTGGTTAATAAATGCTTGACAATGGCATGTTTCCAGCTAGAAAACGTCCTTGGCAAATACCTTTGAGTCATTGGGGACCTGACGGATTTCGATAACCACGCCATCGTTGACAAGCTCTTGGATATGCTCGGCATCGGTTTCGGTCGCAAAGATCGCGGGGGTCGGATGAAGCGTGGTCTCGGGAGACTTTCGGGTTCCACCCAGATTGATCTCTTTGATGTCTTTGCAACCCTTAGCGAGACGATAGGCATCTTCAATCGTCTCAACAATGATAAACAGCGAGTACTTGTCGGTAACGCCGCTGTTGAGCGCCTCGATAGCAGCGTCAACATCCTTGATGACGAGTTTAACGCCGCTGGGGCGGGCGAGCCTCAAGGCCGCCTTCCTCATGTCGTCTTTTGCCACGGCATCGCTGGCACACAGGATGCAATCGACATCCAGCGCATGCGTCCAAGACATGGCGACCTGGCCGTGAATCAATCGGTAATCGACCCTCGTAAGCTTAATCATCGTAATCATCTCCGCACGTAATAAAGGTAATGACAGGGTTGAATTATTCGTTGAAGCTTGAGCTAGAACTCTTCTTCTTCGACATCGGAGAGCATATCCGCCGCTTCACAAAGCTGGATAAACGAACGTGATCCCTCGACCGCGGCTTTGGCCTTGTCCGCATCCAGGGAGTCCAGCTGTGTAACCATTTCCACCAGCAGCGGCAAGTTCATTCCGGTGATCAACGTAAACGATCCGGTGGCCTGCCTCTGGATGAATTCGTTGTTTACAGAGCCGCCAAAGATGTCAGTCACGACAAACCAAGAGTCGGCAGGGTCCCTCGTCTCCATCCATGCATCAATCAACGCCGCGACGTCCCTTGAATCGTCATCGATATAGGCGCACAGGCACTCGATTCGGTCGTTAGTGCCCATCAGAATCTCCAGAGAGCTTTTCATGCCTTGGGCGAGATAACCATGACTCGCTAGCAATATCTTATTCATAGTTCTCCAATACCAATAGGACGTACTATATTGTCATAACAAAGTATATTAGCAATCTGCCCTACGTGGTGTGTCTATTTTCCAAATCCGCGAACGGTAGCAATTGGTCGGTAAATAGACTAATCTATCTCTAATTTACAAATAGAACTTCAGTCGCTCGGTGCAGTACACCTGACGGGAGATGAAAAGCGGCTCGCCGCTTGGCGCATAACGTCTATCGACAAACAGAAGCAGCGGAGAGTCCAGTTCCACGTTAAGGTATGCCGCCTCGAGCTCGCTCGCATAGCAGACCTCGAGCGTACGCGTGTTGGGGCCCATCTTGATCCCCTGGCGATCAAGTACCGCCATCAGCGAATCCTCGAGGGACTCATGCTCCAAAAAAGAAAGCGCAGCGGAATAGCTATTGGTTTCCAGCATCGTGGGCTTGTCATCCACAAGGCGTAGACGACGACTACGCAATACCTTTTGGGTATCGTCTACGCCCAGGAACTTCGCGTCTCGCAGGCTTGGGAAGTCCCAGCCCATTGCGAGAACCCTGGTAGACGCCTGTTTTCCCGCAAGCTGGCACGAATGGGTAAAGCTCTCACGGTCGTCCGCGGCATACATCTGTGTGTCCGACGAAACGAACGTGCCCTTGCCTCGGGCCCTCTCAACAAGCCCAGCATCTTCCATTTCTTTAATTGCGGAGCGAACCGTTATTCGGCTCACGCCAAATTGCTCGATGAGCTCCGCCTCGGTCGGAAGCTTATCTCCCGGGCGGTACGTGCCGTTGGCGATCGAATCAGAGAGCGCACGGACAATCTGTTTGTACAGGGGGATAACGCTATTTGCTTCAACCATATCAACCATACCTTTGCAAGGAATCAGCAGCTTATAGATAGATGACTTATATTGTATTAGAACTTTTTAGGAGTCCATATATTTCCTAAATGATTCGGTAAACGGGGTGTTATTTCACTTTAGCGGGGTGCAGCGGCTACCCGCGGCATTCGTTATCAACCTAGCTAGGCTAGTCCACCCACATCGTCTCCAGTTCGCCGCAGAGCCGCGGCCCCATATGGGTATACTCTCGAAGATTCGACTCGATTCGCCCCCGCTGGGGCGTCAAAGGAGACTGCATATGCCCACCACCTCAACCGACCCGCGCGCCGCTGCTGCCGCGCTGCTGGTGCCCGGTACCACCTGCCACGGTTTTGCCGTCGAGCGTTGCGAGACCGTGCCCGAGCTCGACTCGGACGCCTACGTGCTGCGCCACACTACCTCGGGCGCTCGCCTGCTGTACCTGGCGTGCGACGACGAAAACAAGGCCTTTGCCATTGGCTTTAAGACGCCGCCGGCCGATTCCACCGGCGTGT
>OLNJ01001646.1_pt1 | contig 10908 bp, 10 predicted proteins | sample 1672191 | NCBI WGS metagenome assembly OLNJ01 (sample SAMEA3136657, study PRJEB25190) | human gut metagenome | biome: human gut; feature: human-associated habitat; material: faeces | place: Austria | collected 2013 | reverse complement strand
CTGGAGTATTATTATTCTCTTCTCACGACCACGAGATGATACAAACTCTAGCAAACAGAATAATAGAGTTCACTCCAAACGGAATAATGGATAGAAAAACTACTTTAGAAGATTATCTTGAAAATAAAGATATACAAAAGAAATTAAAAGAGATGTACGCTTAATTTAAAGTTTTGAAAAAAGGCTATTGCATTAATATGCGATAGCCCTTTTTGATGTTTATGATATAAAATATTCTACATTACCGTAGTATTCATAATTATTAAAATTCGGAACTGTCGAATCGAATTTAACGTAAATAGGTGCATTGACTAATTCAGGAAAATTATCAAATAATACGCTATCACCATAGATTATTGCAGCTAAAGCCATTTCCATATGAGATTTAAATATTTTATAACGTTTAGCAGCACTTTCAAAGTCCTCACAACCTACATATGCATAAAAAATTAGCATAGGAGGTGCATTATCAGGTAGAAGCCATCTACCTAAAACCTCATCACGCAAATCTTGGTCTATTGCAGAGTAATTATATACATTGCCTATATCTAAAAAAAGCATCCCAGTTTCATCAGAATGTGTAAGAGTATATTTTCTACCTTCCACAGGTCCATTTTCTGTTACAGGCTCTATAAGCGTAATTTCAAGTTTATCTGGAGTAAATTTCATACTATCACCAACCTTCAAGTTTTCATTACTTTATTATATAGATAAGATAGTGAATATGTTCTAAAATAAGTCTTTCTAAAATAAGCGAAGGTGAAAAGTATTGGAATTTAAAATGAAATAATAGAGGAATTATAGATTAGATAAATACATAAATATACAGTATTTGTTAAAAATCGAGTTGATAATAAGAATATATAAGAGTACCATTATGTTAAATAGCATAAGGGAGAGTGAAAGAAATGATATTTATTTATATAATAGTACTGTTATCAATAATATTTGGAATTTTTACGGGGTTTAGAGACTATACAACTAAAAAGAAGTTAATTGAAGAAAATTTATATACGGTTAATCAATTTTTTGAAGAAATAGAAGAAGGTAAAAAAGATTATTTTACACATTCAAAAAAGAAATTTATACAGAATAATCAAAATTATAAAGAAGCATATCAAATATTAAGCGCACAATCAATTGAGAAAATTAATAATCAAGATATAATAAATTTCATTGATATATATTCTAATTTTAAATATAGTATAATAAATATCGGATAATAAGTATAGTATGTTACTTTATATCTGATATTTTTTTACATAATATATTTATTAAAGGTATAAATTACAAATAGTATAATATGTACAATATGTTATATAATAAATACAACATAAAAACACTAAGGAGACAGATATGAAGGTCCAAGAGGTTAAGTTAAGCGAAAATGTAAAAAGATATTTACTTGTTGATGAAAATGGGATACCCAATATTGCAGTCGCTAAATATATGAAATATTTAGATAATGGAGAAAAAAGTTCAAATACACAAAAAACATACTGCTATGCTCTAAAATTATACTTCGAATACTTATATGAGATTAATGTGAATTATAAATTAATTAATATAAATATACTATCTGACTTCGTAGGGTGGCTTAGGAATCCTCATCAAAGTACTAAAGCAATTAACTTTGATTCTATAAAAGCTAAAAGAACAGAGAAAACAGTTAATTTAATAATTACTGTAGTAACTAACTTTTATGACTATTTATTTAGAACAGATGAAATTGATAATAATCTAATTGAAAAACTAATAAAACAAATTTTTACTGGTGGGAATTCTTCATATAAAGGTTTTTTGCATCATGTAAACAAAGGTAAAGCGACTAATAAAAATATCTTGAAGATAAAAGAACCAAGGCGAAAAATAAAAGTATTAACAAAGGATGAAGTTGAATTAATATCTAATGCAACAACTAATATTAGAGATAAATTTATTATAAAATTATTGTTTGAAACAGGACTAAGAATAGGTGAAATTCTATCATTATTTATTGAAGATTTTATTTATGACCATAAAAATGGACATAAAATTAGGCTAATTGATAGAGGAGAACTCTCTAATGGCGCAAAATTAAAAACAGGAGAAAGAGAGATTTTTGTATCTCAAGAATTAATGGATTTGTTTGATGATTATGAGTATGAAGTTTTAGATGATTTAAATATTGATACAAATTTTGTTTTTGTTAAATTAAAAGGTAAAAATAAAGGCAAACCATTAGAGTATCAGGATATAAATGCTCTATTTAAAACACTCAAAAATAAAACTAGTATTGATGTGCATGCGCATTTATTAAGGCATACTCATGCTACTATATACTATCGACAAACCAAGGATATAAAGCAAGTTCAAGAACGTTTAGGACATTCGCAAATACAAACAACTATGAATATGTACCTACACCCTTCTGATGAAGACATAAGAGAGAACTGGGAGTTAGCCCAAGACGCATTTAAATTTTAAAATTAGAGGAGGTATATATAAATGAAGATTGTTAAGTTGAATAATACTCAATATGATGAATTAGATTATAGTCAAAAGCTAAAAAATTATATTTCTAGATATGAAAAAATAGAAGTTAAAGAAGATGGAAATGTCCAATATAGCACAATTGAAACTAAATATTTTTTAGAAAATAATATCTGGAATGTTCATGATTTTGGAGAAATAGCTAATTTTAAAGATACATTACAAAGATTTTTAAATACAAAAAATCGTTCTAGGCAGATATGCTTTCTGTTTAATAATATTAATATAAATCTTGAAGCCAAGTGTGTCATGTTTCATAAGTTATTCTCAACTGAATGGACATTAGGGAGTGCAGTTGCGTCAAGAAATACTTTGTTTAAAAAACTAGCTAACTTTATCAATGAAACGTATCCAAACCTTGAATATTTAGCTGATTTAGACATTAATAAAGCTAATATTAAATGGATTGATTGGTTAGTTCAGAATGGTATTAATGTTGAACGACAAGAGAATGTAAATGGTAAATTGTATACTAGAAAAACCGCAGAGGCAACATTTTTAATTTTAGTTTATGATTCAATAACGAAATTATTTGATAATCGTGATGAATGGGAAAAAGATGATTGGAATGTTAGAAATTTAGAGAAATATGGTATTAAATATAAAAAATCAGGAAATATACATCACTTAAAATTTTCAAACATTGAAAATAAAAATATTAGAGTATATGTAAAGAAATATTTTAAAACTAGATTATTAAGTAATAATGGTTTTACATGGGGTACAGCATATGGCTCATTAAGAAGTATAAGTCTTTTTTGCGAATACATTGCAAAAGTTGAGCCTACTTGGAATGATTTTAATGAGTTATCCAGAGATATAATCGAAGATTTTTACTTATACTTAAATTATTATGCTAAAAATAATAAGAAAAGAAAAGATTCTAACCCAGAATCATATATTCAAATGAGTATTTTTAAAATAAGGTCATTTTTACTAGATTTACAACGATATGAGTATGAAATTGCCCCTAAAAAAAATATTCAATCTCTAATATTCGCTCAAGATATACCTAAACTAAAAAAGAAATCTAGTGACAATATAGACTATATTCCAGATTATATATTAGAACAAATTGTATCTAATTTTGATAATTTAAATAAAGAAATACAACCTATATTTTTAATTATGTTGCAAACTGGATTAAGGATCTCAGATGTATTGGAACTAAATCAAAATTGTTTAGTTAAATTAAATAATAAATATTGGATAGAAACTGATATTGAAAAAACATATATTAAAGGTCATCGAATACCTATAAATGATGAAATAGCAGATATAGTTGCTGTATTAATTGATGAGGCATCTAAAAATAGTAACGAACATAATAACCCAGAAAGGCTCATATTTGTAAGGTATGAAGGTTCAAGAAAAGGTAAACCTTATTTACAAGGTTGGGTAAGTCAGAGCATAAACAATTTTATCAGAGAAAATAATATTACAGATGAAAATGGTTCAGTATTTCATTATAAAAATCATGCATTACGCCATACTTTTGCAGTTAAAATGTTAAATGGTGGAGCTGATATACTTACAGTTCAAGAATTATTAGCTCATGCATCCCCAGAAATGACTATGAGGTATGCAAAATTACTTGATGATACTAAGCGTAAAGTATTTGATAATGCTATAAAACAAGGTATATTTAGCTTTGATGAAAGTACTCAGTTGAAAGAAGAAAATAATAACGAAATACCTAATGACATACTTGATATGTTATGGACTAATCATAAGTTAAATGCTATGGATACACCTTATGGAACTTGTTTACAAAGAGCCAATGGAAGATGTGATTTTGCAAAACAACCGCCTTGTTTAACCTGTAATGGTGGTACTCCTTGTAGAGATTTATGTGTAGGAGCATTTGAAGGAGATATTCAAAAATATGAAATTCTTATAAATTCAACTAAATCTATGATAGAAAGTGCTAAGATTTATAATAGATTAGATATGGTTAAAGAAAATGAAGAAATACTAAGTTTATATGAGAATATATATACAAAAATATCTAGTGGTAACATTGTTTACAGTAGATTGGATAGGATTAAAAAGAAAGGTGATGTTAATGTCTAAATTTGACCGCAAAGGACAATTAAAACAACTTCACGAAGAACGTAAGTTAAAGACACAACATAAGGTTGACGAGGCTATAAAGAGGCTTATAAAAGCTCAAAAACCTATAAATTTTAATAGTGTAGCTAATGAAAGTGGAGTTACTAAGGCTACACTATACAATAATACTCAAATAAAAGAAAGAATAGAGTTTCTCAGGTTACAAGAGTCTAAGGTTCCAACTCCAGCTCAAGTAAAAAGGGAAATGGATGATAACAATAAAGATGCAATAATAGAAAGCCTTAGAAGACGGATAAAAAAACTAGAAGAAGAAAATAAAAAATTAAAAGAACAACTTAAAGTTAATTATGCGGATATGTATAAGCAGTTATAGTATAATTATACTATAACTGCTTAATTTACAATTGTTATATAATGCGAAATAAAGGTATTCATAATAACTAACATATAGATTAATTTTGTAAGTGCACATGGTTAAGTAATATTTCATTTAATCAGGTGCACTTATTTTCATTATCACACTAAAAGTTTACTAATAGTAAATTTAAAGCATAAATAACAATACAAGCAATCCATTGAGTTATAATCCTATCGATTATATAATAAAAATATAAATTATATCAGGAGGTACACGATGAATAAGTTAATAATCGGTGAAAATATCTGGAGATTAAGAAAGTTAAAGAAAATAACACAAGAACAACTTGGTGAATATATAGGAGTATCAAAAGGTGCTATATCTAAATGGGAAAGTGGAATATCTTATCCTGACATAGAGCTATTACCAGTCTTAGCAAGGTTTTTTAGTATATCAATAGATGAACTGCTAAACTTTAATTCTAAGATATCTAAGGAATTAGAAGAAGAAATATATATTGAATGTAACAATGTAATTAATGAAGATGATGCCGAAAAAGGTATAGAGCTTTGTAAATCATATTTGACAAAATACACAAATAATTATGAGTTGAAATTTAAGTTAGTAGCATTGATGAGTATGGGATGTGCTTTCATTAAAAATGAAGATAAAATTAAGCGAGTATACGGAAAAATCATCAATATCTATGAAGACATAGTAACTAATTCTGTAGATGAAGAATTAATAGAATTATCAAAACTACAATTAAGCTTGTATTATTCTATATTTGAAGAGTATGATAAGTCATTACAGATACTTGATGTTATGAGAACGCAAGTGTGCAACGTCAATGTAGCTAAGGCAAATATATACATGCAGAAAAATGATTTAAATATGTCTAGAAGATTATATCAAGATGCTTTTTTAGAAAATATGCTCGAAACACAAGAAATATTATATAACCTAGCCTCATCTTATTATAAAGAGAATCTAAAACTAGCAGAGAAATATATGAAATTAAGACTAGATATTAATAAATTAAGTGATGAGAATACATTTAATGGAGTTTTTGAACATTATATTAAGTTGTCTGAGTTTTATGCATACCATAAGGATAAAGATAAATGTTTAAATGCAATAAAAAAAGCTGTAGAATCTATTAATAATAGAAACATAAAAGAAGTTTGGTGTTTAGAACAGATTAATTTAGATGAATACAGAAATTTTTCTAATCAATCAAATAAGATTTTAAGCGCTTTACTTGATAAAGAAGAATATAGCTTTTTAGAAGAAGATGAAGATTTTATGGATTTAAGTAATAAAATTAAAAGACTTAAATTCAAATAGCATAATTTTTAAATATATACTCAGAAAGAGGGATACTGATGATAGAGATAAGTAATATTAGCTTAAGTTATGACAACAATGAAATTTTAAAAAATATAAGTTATAAATTTAGAGAAGGAAAAATCTATGGATTAATTGGTAAAAATGGTGCAGGTAAATCTAGCCTTCTAAAGACTATATCTAGGATAAATAGGGACAGTGAGGGAGAAATAAAACTTAAAGGCGTTTCAATAAAAGATAAAGATTATTTAGAACTAGCAATATCTTTTGTAGGAGACACACCAATATACTATCAAGATTTAACAGTAAAAGAACATTTATTACTTATTTGTAGTATAAAAAAAATACCTAGAAAAATTGCAATAAATAAAATAAATACTTTACTGGATTTATTGAAACTAGATAGATATAGTAGCTCCTTTCCAAATTCATTATCAAGAGGAACTTTGCAACGTCTAAATATTGCCTTAGGAATAATCAGAGATGAAGATTTAATACTTATGGATGAGCCATTTATAACTCTGGACCCAGTTCAAGTTAGTATTGTAGAGGATTTGATTTTACAATTGAAAAAAGAAAATAAAACATTCTTAATATCTAGCCATGATATTGATAGCTTGCAAGCTATTTGTGATACGTATTTGATTCTAAAAGATGGAAAACTTTTAGAATATAGTCCAAATGATATAGACAAAAATAATATATCAAAACTAATAAATGATAGCTACGGAGATTAAGAATATGAAATATATAATATTAAATTACATAAGGAAATATATTAAGTTAATTAAGAAGAACAAGTTTAAATTTCTAGGTGGTTTTATTTTAGCCCTGTTTGCAATGATAACGTTAATTGATTTTATAAACTTAATTAAATATAATAATGTGGAAATTATATATATGGTTATCTTTATTTATTCATTAGCTAAATTATTTCAAGATATACCTGTTATTAATATTTCACATCAAATATTAGAATTTAAATTGTTAAGATTATGGCAGGTAAAGTTCTTAGTGCTTATAAAGTGTTTATATCCATCCTATATCATATTAAGCATATTATATTTATTCCCAAGAATATTTAAAGAGTTAAGTTTTTCAATCTTGCTACTTCTCGGAATGATTAATATAGTATCCAACATAATCTGCTTTTTCATAAGTCAAAGTAAAAAAAGAGGTTTGTTAAGAGTAATATCAGTATTAGTATTATCAATCGTTTATTTTTATAAATCAGTATATTTAGGCTCTATACTTATGATTATTAGTATAGTGAAACTTTCAAGTATTAAACATATTAATTATGATTTGCTTTTACCTTATGCTCATATCCTAAGTAATATATCAGAGGGATTAATAGATGGTAATACGGAAGTAATCGCTAATTCTCAAAGTGTACTTATTCAGTCAAAGTCATTTAGCAAGTTAAATTTAATTGAAAAATATTATGATAGTCCGAGTCATTTATTATTTTTTAAAGAAATATCTAGAGCTATGTATTATGAAAATAAGATAATTAATATTAGTGTTACAAATTTTATTATATCTTTAGCATTGTATATAATGAATATTAATTCACAACTTCTATATATAGTTGCATTTATTTTTATAATTTTCATATGTGATAGTTTTTTAAGTGTAATTAATAATGTTGAGAATGTAAATAGAAAGAATGGGTTTTACTTACCTTATTCAGCTAAAGAATTAATTGTACAAAAGTACATTGTTCATATCTGTATAATTATTATTCCGTTTATATCAAGCGTATTATTACTTAAGAATATCAGCTTATTTAGTTTTATATTCTGCTTGTTATTGTTACCAATAAGAAATTTAACAGCCAGTTTTTATGCTAATAAAAAATCAGTTTCTAGAACTATAAATTTTATGATAATATTGTCATGTTTATCGACTTTATTATTTTGATAGACAATATTAATATATTACGAATTAAAAAATCCATTTGATTATAATGATTGAGTGGATTTTTAAATTACAACATACTATACATGTATAATATGTTATGATTAAGTTTTCGTAATACTTTTTTAAATTTACTCTTGATAAAGAAGATTTAGATTTAGAAAAATTGATGAAATTCTATGGATGCTATATGAATATACCAAAAGATATAAATGAGTTTGAAACTTTAGGAGAGTATTATAAATATTGTAAAAGTTTAGAACTAGACACTATAAAAGATAAGTATAAGATAGCAAAGGCTAATAAAACAAAAGAAGAAGATTTAAAAAAGGTCAAGAAAACTTTAAAGGGAGAACAAGTAAAGAGTATAGAAGAAGTTATGATAGCTAATTATCTTTATTTGAATGGTATAGATTATGAATATGAACAAAAATATCCTTATGAATATGAACACAATTATAGAAAAGTTTATAGACCAGATTTTTATTTGCCACAATATGATATATATATTGAACATTTTGGAATAAATAAAGATTTTAAAGCACCATGGTTAAGTGAAATTTTAGAAAAAAAATATATTGAAGGTATATACTGGAAAAGGGAATTGCATAAAAAAAATAATACAACTTTAATTGAAACATATTCTTATTATAACACGGAAGGTATACTTCTAAGTGAATTAAGAAAAAAATTAATAACTTTAGGTGTTGAGTTTAAAAAGGTTGACAGCAAAGATATTTTTATGACTGTTGCATCTAATGAAGAAGATCAATATTTTAAAGAATTTAGAAAGTTGATATCTACTTTTATAGAAATATTTAAATCTAAAGGATATAAAATAGATGATTTTGATAGAATATCATGTGAAATAAAGAAAATAAAAAGTAAATTTCTAAGAGAAAGAAACTTACTTTTTTTAGATATAGTTAAACCTATATATATTAAATATGAAGATATGCTTGATAGGGAAAATAAAATAGACTTTAATGACATGTTAATTGAAGCAACAAATATAATAAAAAATAATGAAGTAAAGTTTAATTATAAATATATAATAATCGATGAACATCAAGATATATCGATAAATAAGTTTGGGTTAATAAAGGAAATAAAACAACAAACAAATGCAAAACTTATGTGTGTAGGTGATGACTGGCAATCTATATATAGATTTGCAGGAAGTGATTTAGATTTATTTACCCATTTTGAAAAATATGTTGGATATTATGAATTATTAAAAATAGAAAAAACATATAGAAATTCACAACAATTAATAGATATTGCTAGTAATTTTATTATGGAAAATAATAATCAGATAAAGAAAAATCTTAAATCAGATAAAAAAATAAATAGTCCGGTCAATATGGTTAGGTATTCTTATAACATAAGCGATGCAATAAAATCTGTTCTAGAAGAGATATATAAAGAATTTGGTCAATCAGCAGTGGCCATACTTGGAAGAAATAATTCAGATATAAAAATGCTAAAAGATGATGATTTTAAAATAAATAGAAATAAAGAAGATATAAGTATTAAATATAAAAATTGTGAAGAACTAAAAATTAAATATCTTACAGTACATAAATCTAAAGGATTAGAAAGTGATAATGTTATCATTATAAATCTACAAAATAAAATATCAGGATTTCCAAATCAAATGTTTGATGATCCTGTATTAGATTTAATAATGCCACAAAGTGAAGAATTTGAATTTGCTGAAGAAAGAAGATTATTTTATGTTGCATTGACTAGAACTAAAAATAAAACTTATCTTATTGTGCCACAACTAGATGCTTCAATATTTTGTGATGAATTAAAAAATAAATTTAAGATAAAATATAAATCCTTAGAAAAATCAAATACTACTAAAGATGTGAGATGTCCTAAATGTAAAGATGGAATATTAGTTAAAAGAAATGGAATAAATGGTAGAGATTTTTTATCTTGTAGTAATTATCCAATGTGTGACTTTATAACAAATAATATAGAAATATTAGATAATCCAATTGTATGTGATAAATGCGGCGCTTATATGGTTAAAAGGATTTCTAGTAAAAGTGGAGATGCATTTTTAGGATGTATTAATTATCCGAGATGTAAAAATCGAAAAATGTCAGCTTTTTAAATATATTGTAAACAAAATATACACGACATATAAAAAATATTTTACAATAGTAATATACATATAAATATGTTAAAACTATGTAAAGAAAAGACAAGCATTTTGTTAAGAGATTGTAAAATAATCCCCTAGGTGTTAAGACTACGTAAAAACTAATCAGAATATATTGAATTTACTGAAAATTATTATATAATTTAATTAACAATATAATAATAACTTAACAAAATAAAAGCAATCTAAAACCAAAATTAGTATAGGGGGTAATGATTATGACTGGTGTAGCTTGGATTTTTATGTCAGTGGCGTTTGTTGTTATTTTAGGAACTGCAGGTTTAGCATTGAAAAAAATTGTCGGAAATCAATAGTTCACAATTTAAAAAATAACTTTATTTAGGATTTATTTAAATTAATAAATTAAAATTTTAAAAAGGATAATTCACCATCCAAACACGATAAAGTGTCAAGAGGAGTATAAATCTAGCTGCAAGATTTATACTCCTTTTTAAAATGTTTAAAATAAAGATTGTAAAAAATATAATAAAAATATATATAATAA
>OLNJ01001639.1_pt1 | contig 10960 bp, 12 predicted proteins | sample 1672191 | NCBI WGS metagenome assembly OLNJ01 (sample SAMEA3136657, study PRJEB25190) | human gut metagenome | biome: human gut; feature: human-associated habitat; material: faeces | place: Austria | collected 2013 | reverse complement strand
ATAAAGAATAGAAAAATAGTTAATATTTTTTACTATTTGTTTTTATAGCTAACTTAATAATATCAATAAGTATTATATGATGCAATAAGCAAGAAATTCCAAATAAGTATACAAAATATAAGATACTTACAGATGTAATATTAAAATAATAAAGGAATATAATAATTGGAGGTAAAATATGAAAAAAGTATTGGTGTTTTTGGCAGATGGATTTGAGGAAATTGAAGCAATTTCAGTTGTTGATGTTCTTAGAAGAGCAGATATAACATGTAATATGTGTACAATAAATGAAGAGTATGTAAGAGGAACTCATAATATTATAATAAAATCAGATTGCCATATAGATTCTATTGATGTAAAAGAATATGATGCGGTTGTTTTACCAGGAGGACTACCAGGAGCTGATAATTTAAAAGATAAGAGGGTAGAAGAAATAGTAAAAAGATTTAATGCAGAAGATAAAATAGTTGCTGCAATTTGTGCAGCTCCAGAAACTTTAGAAGGTTTTGGTGTATTAGAAAATAAAAGCTGTACATCTTATCCAGGGTTTGTTAAGAATAGAGATAAGGTAAATTATATAGAAGATGAACTTGTTGTGGTAGATAATAATATAATCACAAGCAGAGGACCTGCGACTGCAACTTTATTTGCTTTGGAGATTTTAAAAGAATTAGGTGAAACAAAGAAATCAGAAGAGATAAAAGAAGGTATGATGGTTAAATTTTATAACCAAGTTATAAAGTAAGTAATAATTATATTAACTTAAAATAGTTGCTTCTATATATACATAATATAAGTAACTTTCTATTATGAAATTAGCAGTATTTTCTAGAATTGTATTTAAAGAAAATATAAATAAAAATAAAATAATATCATTAATATCATATTTTATAGGGGCTATACTAGCTGTAACAGGTGGAAAATTAGATTTAAGTACTTTAAGCCCAATAGGTATATTATCAGCAATAGTTGCAATAAAAGGAACTGATAATAAGAAAACTGAAGGTTATACTATAGATTTTCAAAAAATATGCTAAAAATAGTATATATTAAAAATAGGATGTTATAGATAATCTCATGGCGAACGGTTGAAAATATAAATTAGCTGACATTTGCAGCATACTCTCGCTGCATGGAAGATAATTTATATTTCAACACAAGCCACGGATATTATAACACCCTATTTATATATACATTTTACTCTGCGGTATATTTTGCTCCTTGGAATGTGTTACGTTCTTTCAACGTAGCATCTATTTGATTTAATACTTCCCATTTTTTTAAACTCCATAAAGGGCCTACAAGATCTTCCCTTTTGCCATCACCAGTAAGTCTATGGACTATCATTTTTTCAGGAAGAGCCTCAAGTTGATCACATACTAAGTTTATATACTCATCTTGAGTCATAAGCTTTAACATACCATTATCAAGCATTTTTTCCATAGGAGTATTTTTTATAACATGAAGTAAGTGTATTTTTATACCATCTACACCAAGTCTACCAACGGCTTTAGCAGTTTCCATCATCATATTATAATCTTCACCAGGAAGACCATTAATTATATGGACTATTACCTTGATATTCTTAGCTTTTAGCTTCTCAACACCTTCAAGGAAGGTTTGATAATCGTGTCCCCTGTTTATTAACTTAGAAGTTGAATCATGTATAGTTTGTAGACCAAGTTCAACCCATAAGTTAGTTCTTTCATTAAGTTCTCCTAAATATTCAACTACATCATCAGGAAGACAGTCAGGTCTTGTTGAAATAGATAAACCTATAACATCTTCTAATTCTAAAATAGTTTCATATTTTTCCTTTAATACTTCAAGAGGAGCATAAGTATTCGTGTAAGCTTGGAAATATCCTATATACTTAGCCTTAGGCCACTTCTTTAGCATCATTTCTCTAATTTCATAAAATTGCTTTATTAAATCATCCTTAGGATTTCCAGCAAAATCTCCAGAACCTTCCTTACTACAGTAAGTACACCCACCGTAAGTTATCTTTCCATCAATATTTGGGCAAGTGAATCCTGCATTTATAGATACTTTAAAGATTTTTTCGCCAAATGTATTTCTAAGGTAGTAATTCCATGTATGATATCTCTTATTGTCAAATGCATATTTAAATTTTGTCAATATTATCACCTTTTCTAATAGTTATTAATTGTAATTATATTAAAGATATATTACCATAAAAAAATTATATATACAAATTAATAAACTATAAATACCTGTTTCATTATTATCATATACTTTAACGAATGTATATATCTGTACTAAGGGATTATAAATAAAATTAACTAGCACTAGTTAAAGTATTGGGGGGATTAATTTGGATAAAGAAAAAGATGGGGTAAGTAATCAAGCAGGTGAAAATAAAGATCCTGATTTTAGTGAAAATATCTTTGTAAATGAAGATGAATCTGTAAATGATGATAAGCAATTAGATGATGAGGATTTATATGAATCAGAAATAAATAATGAAGTTTCAGAGCAAGATGATAGTGAAGTATCTAATAAAGAAGAATTAAAAGAAGATAACATTTCTGAAGAAGAGGATATATCAGAAATTGAAAATTTAAGCAATGAAATAAACTCAGAAGAAACTTTAGATGTAAAAGAAAAATCGAATGAGTCTGATAAAGAAGAAAAACCTAATAAAAGTGGATTTACAAAGAAAAAGAAAATTATCACAGGCGTATGTTTATGCGCAGCACTAATATTAGGAATAGTGGCTAATAATGTTGTTTCTAAGTATGAAAAGATAGTGTATCCAAGAGCTAAGTTGTATGAAAGTAATATATCAAAACTTGATGAAAATAGCTTAAAAGAGGAAATAGAAAATGTGAAAAATGATATTGGTAATAGTAAAATAAAAATAGAAACTAAAAATAACAAGTATGATATAAAGTTTAGTGAATTAATAAAAAGTTATAATGAAGAAGATCTTACAGAGGAGGCTATGTCTTATGGGAAAGATGGTAATATAATACAACAGTTCGGAATAATAACAATAGGTAAAAGTAGAGATTACACATTTGATATAGCTACTGATGATAAAGCTATAAGTGAGTTTGTGAATAAAGTTTATGAAGATAATAGTGAAAGTAGTATAGAACCAAAAGTAGAAATAAATGGAGAAGACATCGAAATTATAAAAGGAAAAAATGGAAATGTGGTAGATAAAAATAGTTTGATTGATGAAATAAAATCTACTATAAAAGATTACGATGGGAAAAATAAAGAAATTAATCTTACTGTAAATTATATAGAAGAAGAGCCTAAGATTAGTATTTCAGACTTAGAAAAGGTTGATACAAAGATATCTAGTTATTCAACTCAATATGGAACTGGAGGCGGTAGAGGTAAAAATATAGAAGTAGCAACAAGTAAAATAGATGATTTATTATTAATGCCAGGAGAAGAATTTTCTTATGAAAATATGGTAGGTCCCGTTTCACAAGAGAATGGATATACATATGCACCAGTAATATCTAATGGAGAATTAGTGCAAGGCATTGGAGGGGGAGTATGTCAAGTTTCTAGTACAATATATAATGCACAGTTAAAAGCAGGTATACTTCCAACGGAAAGAAGAAATCATTCAAAGGCAGTAAGCTATGTGCCTAGAGGTTTAGATGCAACTTTAGCATCTGGAAGTATTGATTATAAATTTAAGAATACTTATGATTATCCACTAGTAATAAATACATATACATCAGGTGGAAGAATATATATAGAATTTTGGTCTAATAAAAATTCAACGAAAGGTATAACGTATGAGGCAGTAAGTTATGTAAATGGAAAAGTAGCAAATACTTACCTTTATGGGTATGATTCTAATAAAAATAGAGTTTATGAAAAACATATAGACACAAGTGTATATAGATAAAAAGTATTACTGGATATATTTCCAGTAATACTTTTTTATATAATTTATCTAAGACGATTACCCATAGTAAATAGATTTAGTCCTATTATTATTACTATAAATGACATTATAGATGATATAAACTTAGATAAAAATAATGGAGATATAATTAAAGTTATACCAAATAAAAATGCAAATATGTTAGATAAACCAAATCTAAAATAAGGATTATTTTTACTTGCAGCAATTTTTAATAACTGATTAACCACTAAATATGCACCTATAACAGAAGAAATAAACCCTTGAATCTTTGTAGGAAATATAAATAATAATACTACGAAGAATAAAATAATAGATTGATTACGTTTATGTGGTTTAAGTTCTTCTTTTGAAGCATATCTTGAAAGTTCATTAATGTTTTTTAAGTTCAGGTATGCTATAAATAATAGTGATAGACCTAATAGCCAAGACACTATTTTGATTCCAAGGTTTTTATATAATAGAGAAAGTGTTCCTAAAACAATTAGAACTAAACCTATTGATATAAATTTAGTAGCATTTTCTTTTTTATTAACTCCATCAAAGTTGATGTTAAAAAATTGAAACATAAATTCACCTCTTTAAAAATACTTATGATTATTTTATAACATTATAACATAAAATAGTTAATTTCAAAGGACAAGAGTAGTAATTAATAGATAGTTTGTATCATAAAATTTATTAATTACTATATTTATAAGGAGGTTTGAATGTGTCTAACATGGTAGCTATATTTTTCGCAGTGCTTGCTGGCCTCTCTACTACTTTGGAAGCTTTTTTAAATGGAGAATTAGAGAAAAATACTACGGCTCTAATAGCAACTTTTATTAGTTTAGTTGTAGGAGCATTATTTTTTTTAATAAGTATTTTAATAGCAGGTGATTTTAAAGACTTAATAAAGGTTGGCCCTATAAAACCTATATTATTGTTAGGTGGTGTTTTTGGAGGTTTAATAATTTATTTTACAGTAAAGGCCATACCATCATTAGGAGTATCTAATACACTTACATTAATAGTAATTTCTCAAGTTATATTAGGGTTTATAATTGATAGTGTTATACTAGGCAAAAATACTATACACCTGTATAATTATATAGGTGCAGTATTAATATTTATAGGCGTATTCTTTATGCTAAATTAGATGCATAAATTACATATTTAATTACTTTTTATAGTCAAGGAAATATAATATATACTTGATTAAAGTAGTTTGACAACTCAGTGACTCAAGCAAAGTAAATTTAAACAAATGATAATTGGAGGAGAGTTAGCGTGGAAAATAAAAAGTTTGTAATTTCATTTAGTGGTGGAAAAGATAGTGTTTTAGCTTTACATAGAATGGTAAAAAAAGGATATACCCCAGTAGCGCTTTTAACTACTGTAAAGAAAAATGAAGATGAGTCTTGGACTCATGGGATAAATCATGATTTTCTAAAAAAAGTAAGTGAGAGTTTAGGAATAGACCTTATTACTGTAGAGTGTGATGTTAACGAATATGAAAATGAGTTTGAAAGAAAATTATTAGTAGCAAAGAAAAAGGGTGCAAGCATGTGTGTATATGGAGATATTGATATAGAACATCATAAACAATGGGGAGTAGATAGATGTAATGCAGTTGGTATGGTTGCAGAGTTTCCTTTATGGCAAGAGTCTAGAGAAAATCTAGTACATGAATTTATTGATAGCGGATTTAAAGCAACCATTAAAAAAGTAAATTTAAATAATCTTGGTAAAGATTTCTTAGGTAAGGTACTAACAAGAGAATTAATACAAGAAATAAAAGCAACAGGCTCAGATGCTTGTGGTGAAAATGGAGAATACCATACTTTTGTAAGTGATGGACCTTTATTTAAAAATCCTATAAACTTTAAGCAAAGTAAAGTTACTTTATATGAAAATTATGGACATTTACATATTATTTAATAAAAAGATCAGTTCAAAATATTTAATTTATTTTGAACTGACCTTTTTATTTTTAGGAATTATATTTAACTAATTTTATTTATTTCTTTTCCCATGCAATCATTATAATATCTTTACCAGTTTCTGATTTTATTTGAGCTTCAGCTTTTTTTATAGCATCTTGCTCTTTATTTGAAAAGTGTTATGACCACATTCACAATTATGTTCCATTATTAAATCCTCCTTAAAATGTGTTATTTATATTTTATGAAAATAGGGTAAAAGTATAACAATAGATAATTTGTATTTTTAGAAATAATAAAAAAATTATTTAAAAATTACTAATTAAATTATGGGAAATTTTAATGTGTACATAAAGTAAGAAATACTTTAAATCAGTTTATATTGAGTTTTGGATATCATAATATAAATATTAAACTGTGATATAATACCAAAGACAAAATATTTATCCTAGAATATTAGTTAGGAGGAATACATGAAGGATTATTATAAAATAGGAGAAATATCAAAAATATATGGAATAGGAAGAGACTCACTTATGTATTATGAGGAAATAGGAATTTTAAATCCTTATAGAGATACAAATGGATACAGATTATACAGCATTTCAGATATATGGAGATTAAATTTAATAAAAGAGTTAAGAAGTTTAAATTTTCCGATGAAAAAAATAAAAGAATATCTAGCAAATAGAAGTATTGAATCAACAAATCAAATGTTAAATGAAGAAATAGAATTAATTGATAATAAAATATTAGAGCTTTTATCTCATAAAGAGAATATTAAACAAAGATTAAAATCTATTGAAGAAACAGTTAGTAATACTAAGTTTAATGAAATTAAAGTAGAATATATTGAAAAAAGAAAAGCTTTAAAGTTGAATGCAAACATAAAAAGAGATGAGGATGTAGACTTTTTAATACAAAAGCTTCAAAAGGAATATGAACATAGGTTCAATATTCTTGGTAATAATAATATAGGAGCTGTATACTCTTTGGATTCTATAAAAAAGCATATATACAATGAATTTAACTCCGTATTTTGTCTTTTAAATGAAGATGAAAGAATATACAATATAACTTTTGATGAAAATTATTATATTACTATGACTTATAGAGGAAGTTATAGCAATAATAAAGAATATATAAATAGAATGATTGAATACTCGACTGATAAAAACTATGAGATAATCGGAGATCCTATAGAAATATATAAAATAGATGTACATGAAACAGGTAAAGTTGAAGAATTTATTACAGAAATTCAAATACCTATAAATAAAAGGTTACGATAGCTATAAGTATTTGACAAACAAAGGGGAATTTTTTTATAATTAAATCAAGTCTCACCAAAATTTTTTATAATTAATAGAGTTATTGGTTTTAAAGATATAAGGGGGTAAAACTTTTGATTGCCAAGGTAAATGAAAGCTTAGAAAATGCATTTTGGGAATATGTATCCCATGAAGAGCGTATAAATTTATTTATTATAGGTGATGTAGAGAATTATGGATTCGAAACTGACTTTCAAGATGTTTGGTTTCAAATGAATGATGATAAGATTGTAGCAGTAATGTTGAGATACTATAAATCTTTAATTATTTATAGTTATGAAAATGATTATAATATAGATGAAATGATAGATCATATAAATAGCTTAGATATAAAAGAAATTAGTGGTAAAAAAATAGTTATTGATAGGTTATTGACAAAATATAAGGACTTTAAAAAGAGTAAAGAAACTCAATTTTGTAGTTTAAAAACTTTAAAAGAGATAGATGTCTTAAACTTGAAAGATAATAAAATAGAAAAAGCAGAAATTAGTGATTTAAAAGAATTAAATGATTTTATATGTAGTGTAGAAGATATGTATACTGAAGATTATATAGAAACTAAGACTAAACAATTAAAAGAAAAAAATACAAGGATATACTTTATAAAACAAGATGATAAAATAGTAAGTACTACATCTACAGGTATAGAAACTAGTTTTCTAGCTATGGTATGCGGAACATGTACAGATGTAAATTATAGAAATCAAGGTTTAGCTACTTTAATGACTTATACATTATCAAAAGAATTAGTTAATGAAGGGAAGATACCTTGTTTATTTTATTCTAGTGAAGTTGCAGGTAGAATATATAAAAAAATTGGATATGAAATAGATGCTAATTGGAGTATGTTATTAAAGTAAATATCAGGAGAAGGATATGGAAAAAAGCGAAAGAAAAAAATATTATAGATTAAAAGCATTAAAAGAATCTTCTATGGTATTTTCAATAATTTTAATATTATTTGTATTGGTTATGAAGTTTGATAACTCTATATTTTCGGTACTATTATCTAATATAGGATTTAAAGCTACTATTCCAATATTAGTTTTATTATTTATTTGTTATACGGTTGTATATGCTGTTAATTATGCATATGGAGAAATGGATATAAAAGTAAAAAAAGATGATTTAAAAAGCGAGTAAAATTACTCGTTTTTTTATAAGTAAAATAAATGAATTATATACAAATAGTAAACTTCATTAAATTACTTACCATTATAAAGCTTTGTACAATTACATATAATAATATTGCAATTAAAAATATTTAATTTAAAAGGAGAAATCTATGAAAAAATCCTTTAGAATTAAGATGAAAATGTTTTTAATTATTTTCTTATTAATAATATTATTTCCAACGTGCATTTATTCAATGCAAAAAAAAGAAAAAATTCCTTCTGAAGTTATTATAGGAGGAGAACTTTTACAAATAAATATGAATACTAATAAAGTTATGTATTACAGAAATGAAAAGGAAAAAAATGGATTAGAAAATTATGATTTAATATGCAAAATAGATGGGAAAAATATAAATAATAGAGAAGACATATTTGAGCATATTTTATCAAATAAAAAAGATGAAAAAGTTGAAACTATAGTATTAAGAAATAATAAGTATGAAACCGTATATTTAAAATTAAATGATTTAAAGCCATCTTTTTTTACAGAATATATACCTTTTTCTGCTACTTTAACTTATATAAATCCAGAAGACTGTTCTTTTGGTGCAGTTGCTCATAATATAAAAGTACCAGATTTTAATAATGTATTAACTCAAAATGGAGAAATTTATTTATGTAATATGTTAGAAATAAAAAAATCTAATGAATTTGAAGTGGGAAGTATACATGGAAAAGTTAATGATTCTTCTCAAGGCAAAATTAATAAAGTAAATGAATTTGGTGCAAAAGGAAATATTAATTTAAATGGTTTTAAAGATAAACAAATTTATGAAGTTTGTAAAGCAAAGGATGTTAAATTAGGAAGTGCAAGTTTAGTAATAAATAATAGTAATGAAGAAAATAAAAAGTTTTATGAAATTAATATAACTAAAATTAATAAGCAAAACAAGCCAAGTACACAAGGTTTTGAATTTGAAGTAGTAGATGAAGATTTTATAAAAGAATATGGTGGTATATTACAAGGTATGAGTGGCTCACCAATAGTTCAAAATGGTAAAATTATAGGAGCATTATCTCATGTAATAGCTACGAATCCAAAGGATGGTATAGGATTATATATAGAATGGATGATGGAAAAATAAATTTCCATCATCTATTTTTTTATCCAAATAGGAGCTGTAACTGAAATTTTATCTCCGTTTTGAATAACCTTAACATAATAAAATGTATTTTCATTAGATTGTAAACTAAATTCTAACTTAGCTAAATTAGAATTAAATTTTTTGCTTTTAATTATTTTACCTTGATTACTTATTACTTGAATTTCATTAATTTTATCGTCAAAATCATTATCAACAGCGCATATTGCGAAATTTAATTTTGAAGGTTTATTTAATGTTGATCCCAAAGGAGAATCATTAACTGTATAGTCAATTTTTATGTTTTTGTCTTCAGTAGCATAAACTCTTATATTTCTTAAGCCATCATATAATGCTTCTTTGGTAAGGTCAGTAGATAAAATTACTGTTCTATATTCATTAGCTATACCAAAATCCATTTTATGGTTGTCCTGATTACATGTTGGAGCAAGATGCCATCCTTTATCTAAAGCCTTTTGATACATATCATGAGTTCTTTTGTTTTTACTGATGTCTTTTTTAGCACCATTACCGACTTCTAAAAGACAAATTACACTATCAGCTTGAGGCGAATATTCAAAATCCTCGAAATCACCAAATCTAGAACCTGGATGGTTAAATTGTCCTATTAAGTCATCGTAGTTGGAGATAAGTGAATAAAAGTTTTTTAAATCTAGAGTTTCATCATTTCTAGAAACAAATCCATCAGTGTTGAATATATTTATATGGCCTTTAGGATTTTTTACCTTACTACTATAGGTCATTTCAAATCCATCTAATGCAATAAACTCTCCATTTGTTGTATATTTTTTTGAACAGTTTATTAAATTAGTCCATTTTTCACTAAAACTAGCATCATCTAGAGTACACTTTAAGTCGTTGTCAAAGTAATTTGAGTGTTCAGTTATAGCAAAAAAATCTAATCCTGCTTTGTACTTGGATAGATAATAAGCATCTTCATAAGTTCCATGTCCATCACTATTAGATGTGTGAGCATGAAGTAATCCCCTATAATGAGTGTATATGGGTGTACCAACAGTAAAATACCACTCTAATTCTTTTTTATTCTTATTTGGGGATAAATCGGAAAGTTCTATTTTAGCTATTTGACTTCCTCTTTTAAATTTTTTCTTAGGTGTATAGGTGATTTTATTATCTGTTATTTTGCATTCTTTTGTTACATCTTTATAATTAATATAAAGCTTTATAGAAGATAAATCCACACCACTAGAATCTTTAAAATTAACACTAATTTTAGGTTTACCAATTATATATTGTTGACACTTATTAGGATTAATTTTATTTATATCTGGGGGTGTTAAATCAATATTTTCTTCACTTATTGCATTTGCAATATAATTTTGAGTTTCATTTCTTGTAATATCTTTATCTTTAAAGATAAGGATACTAGCTAAGATAATTGGAATTATTAATAATGTTATTTTTTTTAATTTCATGATATCATCCCTAGTAAATAATTCGTTTTGTTAACTTATTTATATTTGAATCTCGACCCCGATAGGGATTATAATAG
>OLNJ01001638.1_pt1 | contig 10967 bp, 18 predicted proteins | sample 1672191 | NCBI WGS metagenome assembly OLNJ01 (sample SAMEA3136657, study PRJEB25190) | human gut metagenome | biome: human gut; feature: human-associated habitat; material: faeces | place: Austria | collected 2013 | reverse complement strand
CAAAATATTAATAATATATATTTAATATTAAATTTTTAAATTGAAAAGAAGGATTTTGATTTAAAATGTCGAATTTTATACAAAGTAATTAATAAAATTTATTAAGTAAGGAGGGAGTCTCCTTGCAGATTTCAGAAGAGATTCTAGAAAGAATTAAAAATGAGAATGATATTGTAGAGGTGATTTCGGAAACTGTAAGACTTAAAAGGTCTGGAAGAAACTTTATGGGACTATGTCCATTTCATAATGAAAAGTCACCTTCATTTTCTGTCTCTCAAGATAAGCAGATATATAAATGCTTTGGATGTGGAGAAGCTGGGAATGTGATAAGTTTTGTTATGAAAAATAGAAATATGTCATTCTTAGATGCAGTTAAATATTTAGCTAGTAGAGCAAATATAACATTAGAACTTCAAAATGAAAAGAAAGATAAAAGCTTACAAAAAAAAGAGTTATTGTATAGGGTAAATTTAGAAGCGGGAAAATTCTTTTTTTCAAATTTGATGAGTAATGATACTGCAAAGGAATATTTCTTAAATAGGGGCATAAAATTAGAGACTATTAGAAGTTTTGGATTGGGATATGCAAACAATAGCTGGAATAGTCTTATGAATCATTTAAAACGAAAAAACATATCTGAACAATTAATGATTGAAGCTGGGTTGCTTTCTGTAAATCCTGAAAAAAATAGAAAGTATGATAGATTCAGAAATAGAGTTATGTTCCCAGTGTTTGATTATAGAGGAAAAGTTATAGGATTTGGTGGAAGAGTATTAGATGATTCAAAGCCTAAGTATTTAAATTCACCTGAAACATTGGTTTTTCAAAAAGGGACTAATTTATATGGCTTAAACTTTGCTTTAAAGCATAATATGAAAGAGAGATATTTTATCATTGTTGAAGGGTATATGGATTTAATTACTTTACACCAATATGGTATAACTAATGTGGTAGCATCTTTAGGTACGGCGCTTACTATTAATCAGGCAAGGCTTCTCAAGAGATATGCTGATAAGGTAGTTATATCTTATGACGCAGATATGGCAGGTCAAATGGCAACAATGCGTGGGCTTGAAATTTTAAGAACAGCTGGATTTGATGTGAGAGTATTATCAATACCTCAAGGAAAAGATCCTGATGAATTTGTGAGAAGTAATGGTAAAGAGGCATTTTTAAAACTAATAAATTCTGCAGAACCGTTAATAGACTATAGACTAAAAAAGGCTGAAGAAGGAATAGATTTTAAAAATAGTCAATCGAGTATTCTATATGCTAAAAAAGTTATGAATATTTTATCAGACTTAGATCCTTTAGAAAAAGATGTTTATATAAAGAAAGCTTCAGAAAATACAGGAATTAAAGAGCAAATTTTATATGATATGTTAAGTAAAAGGATTAATGACAATAATGATGGAAATAATGTGAATAATAAGGGAGAAAATGGAACAAAATTATATATAGAGCCTGCATTTTTAAAGGCTGAAAGAGCCTTATTAAAACTTATTCTAGAAAATAATGATTATTTAGACTTTATAGAAGAAAAATTAGATGAAAATGACCTAGTATTGCCAGAACATAAATTAATTTTCACTATTATTAAAAGAGCAAAAGGGGAAAATAAAGATAATGTTATATCTTTTGTTGAATCTCAACTTAATAATGCTGAAAGTATAAAAGAGTTTATTAAAATTAAAGATATTAATCTGTTTTATGTGGAAGATACAAAAAGATTAATAGAAGATTATATCAATGAAATTACTAATTATAAATTGAAACAAAGGATAGAAGAGTTGAAGAAACAACAAAAAATCCTTGAAAATCAAGGAAAGATTGAAGAATCTATATCTTTAGCTATAGAGTTGGCTAAAATTAGTAAAACACTTAAAAGAGGAAAATTGAATTAGGCTAATGTACTGGAAGGAGGTAATTAAGTAGTGGAAGAGAAGACTAAAGCAGCTTCAAATAAGAAGAAAGATATCCAAGATAGAAATGGAAGGATGTCTATAGTAAAGAATCTACTTGATAAAGGAAAAAAAGCAGGAGTATTAACATATAAAGAGATTTTGGATGAAATAGACCATATTGATTTAGAACCTGAACAAATTGAAAAAATTTATGAGGTTCTTGAATCTATGGGAATAGAAGTTCAGGGTCAAGCAGCAGAGGTAGAAGTAGTAGAAGAAGATTTAGATCTTACTATACCTGAAGGTATTGCTATTGATGACCCTGTAAGAATGTACTTAAAGGAGATTGGTAAGGTTCCACTTCTTTCATCAGAAGAAGAAATGGAGCTAGCAAAAAGAATAGAAGAAGGTGACCAATATGCTAAAAAGAAATTAGCAGAGGCAAACCTTAGACTAGTTGTAAGTATTGCTAAAAGATATGTAGGAAGAGGTATGCTTTTCTTAGATTTAATTCAAGAAGGAAACCTTGGACTTATTAAGGCAGTAGAAAAATTTGATTTCCGTAAAGGCTTTAAGTTTTCAACATATGCTACTTGGTGGATTAGGCAAGCAATTACAAGAGCTATAGCAGACCAAGCTAGAACAATAAGAATTCCTGTTCATATGGTTGAAACAATAAATAAGCTTATAAGAGTACAAAGACAATTACTTCAAGAGCTTGGAAGAGATCCTTACCCAGAAGAAATATCAAAGGTTATGGATTTACCAGTAGATAAGGTAAGAGAAATACAAAAGATAGCTCAAGAGCCTGTTTCATTAGAAACTCCAATAGGTGAAGAAGAAGATTCACATTTAGGTGACTTTATACCAGATGATGATGCTCCAGCACCGGCAGAAGCTGCAGCATTTACAATGTTAAAAGAACAATTAATAAATGTTCTAGATACATTAACACCAAGAGAAGAAAAGGTATTAAGACTTAGATTTGGATTAGATGATGGTAGAGCAAGAACTCTTGAAGAAGTTGGTAAAGAGTTCAATGTTACTAGAGAAAGAATAAGACAAATTGAAGCTAAAGCTTTAAGAAAACTTAGACATCCTTCAAGAAGCAAAAAGCTTAAGGATTATTTAGACTAGTAAAATAGCACCTAAAGTCGGTGCTATTTTATTGGTTAAATTTATAAGAAATAAAAATTAAAAAATAACATAATTTATATTTAAAGAAGTTAAAATATTAGATAGTCACTAATGTTTTAACTTCTTACTAAGTTAAGGCTTAAAAGCTAATATTTACAAAAAATAGAGCGCAGAGGTAATAATAATGGATAAGAGCAAAAGAATAGAATTTATAGTATCAAATCTAGAAAAGGTAACGACATTAGCAGATATAGGAACAGACCATGGATATGTACCATTACTTGCTTTAAGAAATGGGATATGTGAGAAAGCTATAGCTTGTGATATAAATAAAGATCCATTAGCTAAAGGAAAACTAAATGCAATTTTAGAAGGAATAGACGATAAAATAGATTTTAGATTAGGAAATGGTTTTGAACCATTAGAAGTTAATGAAGTAGAAGAAGTTGTAATTGCTGGTATGGGCGGTAATCTTATAAGAGATATAATAGAGAAAGATTTAAATAAAGCAGCTTCATGTAATTACTTAGTACTTATTCCAGCGCAAAATCCAGAAGTTTTAAGAGAATATCTTTATAAAAATGATTTTGAAATAATTAAAGAGGATTTATGCTTTGATGAAGGTATTTACTATGAACTATTTATGGTAAAAAAAGCTGAAGGTCATGCAACAGAATTAGATAGCATATACTATGAAATAAGTCCAATTTTATTAAGACAGAAACATCCATTAATGAAAGATTATATTGATTATAAAATAGAAGAATACAATAAGATTTTAGGCTTTATAAAAGATGATAGCGAATCAGCACTAAAGAGAAAATCAGAAGTTAGTGAAAAAATAGAGATACTAAATAGAATGAAAAATTATTTATAGGTGATAATATGAAAAAGGTGAAAGAAATTATAGAGGTTATGGAAACTTTAGCTCCTACTTTTTTAAAAGAAGATTTTGATAATGTAGGTCTTATGGTAGGGGATAGAGAGAAAGAAGTTAAAAAGGTTTTATTAGCTTTAGATTGTACATTAAAAGTAGTAGAGGAAGCTAAAGAAAATAATGTAGATTTAATTATAACTCATCATCCACTTATATTTAGACGTCCAAATAATATAACAACTGATACCATTCAAGGTAGAAAGATAATAGAGCTTATAAAAAATGATATTAGTTTATATTCAAGTCATACTAATTTAGATTCAGCTAAAAGTGGTTTAAATGATAGTATACCCAAATTATTAGGCTATGACTCATCAGAGATTTTAGAGGTTAATAAAAGAGATGAGAAAGCAGGTCTTGGAAGAATAGTAACTTTAGATAAGCCTACTACATTAGATGAAATTGTAGATAATGTTAAAAAAGCACTAAATATTAATAATCTAAGAGTGGTTAAAGGTAAAGAAGAAGTAAATAAGATTGCTATTATAAACGGAAGTGGGCAAGATTTTATAGGTAAAGCTGTTAGCAAAGGAGCAGATTGTATTATAACAGGAGATACAACATATCACTTTGCTTCAGACTATAAAGAAATGGGGATAAATATAATTGATGCTGGGCATTTTGCTTCAGAACAAATTGTATTCTTTAATGTGATGAAAAACATTATTGATAAATTTACTGACATAGAATTTATTTTATCAAAAGTTGAAGAAGATCCGTATACATTTTTATAAATTATATTAATTACGTAAAATTTAAAATTATAGTAATAAGGCAAATAGGTAAGGACATATTATAAACTATAGTAATTAGTAAGGTTGGTATTATGTCTAAGAAAACTGATTGGGGAAAAGTATTAAGGGAAACTGTTAATGATATAATATGTGCTATTAAGACACCATCAGCTAAGCCAAAGCAGCCTAAATGTCCGAATCCAGCGGCAAGGATATGTATATTTGTGCTTATTGGAATAACACTATTATTTTCAGGAATAGGTATCTATAGTTGGATAATTCTAATCATGTTGTTCATAATTTTATATTTTGTTTAAAAAAACTATTTGTCATAATTGAATATGTGTGATATTATATTTCTTGCGAGTGGTACATGCAATCGCTGCTAGCTCTAGAAGCTAGGAGAGGAAAGTCGGAGCTCCATAGGGCGATGGTGCTGGTTAACGGCCAGTCAAGGTGACTTGAAGGATAGTGCAACAGAGATATACCGCCAGAAGACTTTTAGTCTGAGTTCACTTAGGTGACTGGTAAGGATGGAAAGGCGAGGTAAGAGCTCACCAGCATGGTGGTGACATCATGGCTATGTAAACCCCACCTGGAGCAAGACCGAGATGTAGCATATGGGTGGCCCGTCCCGCTACGTGGTGTGTCGCTTGAGCTTACTGGTAACAGTAAGCCTAGATAGATGATTGCTTAATACAGAACTCCGCTTACGGACTATCTCGCACTAAGTATTTATAAGGGATTTAGGGGATTAGCTTTAGTAACTTCCCTTAGAATTCCCTTATAAGATATTTTTCATAATATTAGAAATTACATCAGTTGCATGTTTATTCATTTTTTCTGTAACATGGCTATATGTGTCAGAAGTAGTTTGCATAAGTGAATGACCTAACCTTTCTTGTAAGGTTTTCATATCAACACCACCCTCTAAAAGTAATGTTGCATTAGTATGTCTTAAATCATGCCAACGGATATTTTTATTTATACCATGTTTTTTACATAATCTTTTTAATCGTTGCAAGAAGTTACTTGGAGTAATTGCTTTACCATTTTCCCATGTGAAAATTAAATTATATTCTTTATTGTTAAAAATATTTTTTTCGTAAAATAATCCATATTTAAGCTTGTTTTTTTGTTGCAATTTAATATGGGCTCTATATTTTTCAGCTAATGTATTACTTATTGGTAAATATCTATAAGAACCTTCTGTTTTAAGACCTGATATTACATACGTATTTTCAATTCTTATAAAAGCTTTATCTATTTTTATTTTATTATCAACAAAATCTATTGCATCACTGCATATACCACACATTTCACCACGTCTAATTCCAAGCTCTAGAGCAGTATCTAAAGCTAACCTCATTATATAATCTTCATAAATATTTTCATCAAGTGAATTGTAAATTAATTTAAATTCATCGACAGTTAAAATATTAGCTTTGTATTTTTCTCTTTTAGGAGTATCTACGTAATTACAAGGATTATTTATTATCATTTGTAATTTTAGCGCCTTATTAAGGGCAGTATTCAAAACACCATAATTAAATTGTATGGAAGTTTTATTTAAGTTTAATTCTTTTAAAAACTTAATATATTTTTCAATATGGATTGGTTTTAAATCACACAACTTTATATTGCCAATAGATTTGTTAATTTTAGTTTCTACAGCACACTTATATTTTGAATAAGTGTTAGCTGCTTTTTCATCTTTTATATAATCCTCTAACCACTCATGTAGATAATCGCATAGGAGCATTTCTTCTGGCTTTGATAAACCATTATAAATTCTATTAAGTTCTTGATTTAATTTCTTTAATGCTTCGGATTTTGTTTTTCCGCCAACTCTTTCAATTTGTTTCTTAACTCCATTTTCGTAGTCATAGTATCTATAATACCAACTATTACCTTTCTTTCTCACGCTTCCATTCATAGAATCACCTCTTTTAAAAATATTGTATAATTAGCAAAGCTATAAAAAACTTTTTACTTTAAATTTTAATTCTACAAGTTCAGTAGGGACTTTGTAACAAGAAGCAAGTTGATTAATGGAGTAGCCATTAATATATGATTGTTCATTTTCGTTCATATCTAAAAGTAATTCAGCTGCAAACAAATTAGCCTCATACTCTTTTTTTGATTTATTTATATTTTTTATACAGGAGAAGAAGCAAGAAGATTTTGGATGAAGTACAGCGTGACCAATTTCATGTGCTAATACATATCTTCTTTCTTCTTCATTCATTGAGGAATTTATCCATATAACTTTATTTTTATTTACATAATTGTACATTCCTAGTGGTTTTCCTAGTGGTTCAATTACTAATACTATTCCTAAATATTCAGCTAATTCATAAGGCGAATTAGTTTTGTAAATTCTTTTTAAATTCATTACTACCCTTTTAACATAATCATTCATTCAAAAGTCACCTACTTTTTATATTTCTTTGGTGTATATTTTTCCTTATTCTTAATTTTTATTTGTTCTAAGGCAATTTTCATAGCAGACTCTATTAAGTCTAAATCATCATTATCTAATTCTTGACCATTATAATATGCAGTTCCATCTGTCCCAGCTCTAAAGTCATCCATTAATTTCTTTAAATCTTTAGTTATAGATTTCTTATCTCTATAATTAAGTGAATTATCTTCTGCAACTTTATCAGATAAAATATCGCTTAATGTAACTTCTAAACTGTTTGCAATTGCTTTTAAAGTTTCAATGCTTGGGTTATATCTATCGTTTTCTATATCAGTTAAATAAGACCGAGAAATGTTTGATTTTTTAGCTAATTCTACTTGTGTAAGTTTTCTTTCCTTACGCAAATCTTTAATTTTTCCACCTATACTCATAACAACCTCCTACAAGTCGGAATTACCGACCTTGAAATTAATTATAAAACTAAAAAGTCGGAAATGCAATACGTAAAATGACGGAAATACAAGTATGCATTAGCGTAGGCGAGAAATATGCGGCTAATACTTTAATATTGTCTAAAATAGTCGGAAATACACGAATATAGAGCTTGTACAAATGACGGATATACAATACAATAATATTTGTAAGGAGGTGATTGAATGACAGAGTCAATTGCAAAAGAGATAGGTAAGGAAGTTAAGAAGGCTAGGAAAGAAAATGGCTTAACTCAACAGGATTTATCTCAAAAAGTAAGTATTTCGAGAAGCTATATAGCTGATATAGAAGGTGGGAGATATATCCCAAGTGTTGAAATATTAATATCTTTATCAAAAGAACTAAAGATAGATATGAATTTATTTAAAAATGACGGAAATACAAGGAGGGGTTAACTTGGAGCTTTATTTATTAACTGTTAAAGATGTAGCTGAAAGATTAAAAGTAAATGTTAATTATGTATATGAATTGATAAAAAAAGGGCATATAGAAGCATTAAGACTAGGTAGTATGAAAATTACTAATGCAGAGCTTGATAGGTTTATATCAAGTGCTAGCGGTAATGATTTTAGTAACTTAGATAATGTAGTACCTTTAGAAACTTTACAGAATAAAAATTAAGGAGAGGAAAAGAAAATGGAAAATTTAAAACATGGTTCAAGAAAACCAAATGTAAAAGTTAATGGATTAGTAAATATTGAGGGAATGAAATTTCACGATATAGAAGGTGGATTTGGAGAAGGTAAGAAAGCAATGTTAGTTAAGGAGATTGCTAACATTCATGGAAGAGAAGTTAAAAAGGTAAATGAGCTTATAAATAATAATAGAAAGAGATTTAAAGATGATGTTGATATTATCGATTTAAAAACAGGTCTTTCAAAAGGACTTGTTTTAGAAATGGGATTCACAAATGCACAGTACGGAAATGCAAATAACATCTATCTTTTATCAGAAAGAGGATACTCAAAACTTCTTAAGATTTTAGAAGATGATTTTGCTTGGGAGCAATACGAAAAATTAGTTGATGGATATTTCAATATGAGAGGACAGGCATTAAACACATCAGAATTAAGTCAGGAACTTCAAATGTTCAATAAGATGTTCCAAGCACTAGCTAATAATGAATTAGAGCAAAAGAGGTTAAAGGCAGAAATAGAAGAAACTAAAGAAGAAATACAAGGTATTAGAGATGTAGTTACATTAGATACCAATGGTTGGAGAAAAGAAACAGCCAATATAATCAATAAAATAGCTTACAAGCTTGGTGGATTTGAACATATAAAACCAATTAGAGAAGAATCGTACAAGCTGCTTAATGAAACTATTGGAGTAGATATAAACCGTAGATTAAAGAATAAACAAAAGAATATGGCTTTAGAAGGTGTAAGCAAATCTAAGATTAATAAGGTTAACGTATTAGATATTATAGGCGAAGATAAGAAGTTATTAAATGGTTATATAAGCATAATTTCAAAGATGGCCATTAAGTATGGAGTAGCATAGGAGGTAATTTAATATGTCAAAAATGATTAAAACAACAGATACAGAAGTAAAAATAGATACATCATCAATATTAGTAGTTGAAATTGGAGATTTAAGTTTTGAGAAGGACGAAAGATACTTTTGGATAGATGTATATTCAGGTAGTGGGGAAGAGAAGAAATTTATAACACAGATAGATGAAGAAGATATGCCTATACTTATAGAGCGTGAAGAATTAAAAAGATATTGTTTGAATTGGTATTTCAATAATGTAGAGATTATTGAGAAAGTGGAGGAATAAAAAATGTCAGATAAACAATCGATAGAAAGTAAAATATTATTAACTCCAATGCAAGCTAAAAAACTTTTAGGTGTTGGTAGAAACGAAATATATAAATTATGTAATACAAAAGGATTCCCTTCTTTCAAAATAGGTTCTAAGCATTACATAAATAAAGATAAGTTACAGGAATGGGCTGATAAGCAATGTGGATGTTAGTAGGAGGTAATTTAATATGACTAATAAAGAAGTTATCGAACAATTAGAAAGTTTAAAAGCACACTGTGAAAGTATGAGAGAATCGGGAGAAGAATGGGAGAAAGATGTTAGAGCATTAGAATATGCAATTAGGGAATTAGAAAGAACTGCTCAAGAAGTACCAGTTCAAGAGCAGTCAACAATTTATGTTAATTTAGATGAAGATTTCACGAAAGAAATAGTAGCGACTATATCCAAACTAAATAAATTGTTAAATCAAGAATGTATAACTACTACTTACCAAAATTTTTAAGAGTTTTATCTAAATCCCTTAAAGATTTATCTATGGACCTTTTATTGGAATCAAAGTTGTTTCCTGCTTTTAAATCAATACTCTTCCTGCAAAAAGGACAATGTATTGTAGTTCCTACTTGATTAAGTCTAATTTTAATAAGCTTTTTGCATAAAGGACAGTTAGCAGAAATTTCTTTATTACCAAATGTAGAGTTAAAATTTAAAGCCATAACTTCCACCCCCTTTCAACAAAATTTTACCATATGTTGGACGAGGTATCAAAATAGAGAATCGATAAAGGAGCATTAGTAAATGATAGATATAGTTAAGACAAGAAAGCAGCAGCTAGAAGAAAGAATTAAACAGTTAGAGGGATTTATATTTTCAGAAGATACACCGGAGTGTTTAAGGAAAATATATGAGGATCATGCGAAGTTTTTAAGAGAAGAGTTAAAGCAGTGTGAGTAATTTGATTATATTATGAAGGAAAGGAGATTTTAAAATGGGATATGGTGGAGATAAGTGTCCAAAGTGTGGTAGTACACATACTAGTTATGATAGTTGGAATAAAGAAAATGTTTGTCAAAAATGTGGACATTATTTTTAATTCAAATATAAGACTTTGATTATATTGTGAAGGAGTTGTATGTGGAAGATGATAAAAGATTGTCCTTTCTGTAATGGTAGCATGGAGTTGAAAACCACATACGATACTGAATGGGTTGAGTGTACTAAATGTAAGATAAAGTCCCATACAGAACTTGGTGATTGCTATGATGAAGGTTTCATGTGTGGAGAGTATATTATACCTATGTGGAACAAAGAAGTTGATTATATTAAAGAGTTAAAAAAAAGTAGAATCTAAATGAAGGGTTAATATATGAGTAAAACAATTAAAATTATTACAGTTATTTGTTTAATTATAATACTGTTAACACTAAGAATTAGAAAAGTTGATGATACCATTACTGTTCAATTTGGTATATGGCAACTGGTTAAAGATTATTTAAACAAGTAGTTCGCAATTCAAAAAAAAGGAGCAATTAGTATGAGTGTACAAGTATTAAAGGATTATGTAGAGTTC
>OLNJ01001636.1_pt1 | contig 10981 bp, 10 predicted proteins | sample 1672191 | NCBI WGS metagenome assembly OLNJ01 (sample SAMEA3136657, study PRJEB25190) | human gut metagenome | biome: human gut; feature: human-associated habitat; material: faeces | place: Austria | collected 2013 | reverse complement strand
GTGCTCCAATAGGAATGCCAATATACAGTGCTATAAAATTAGACATACAAGTTCATGAGGCTGATGATTGCCCTTTATGCAAAGAAGGAAAAATAGAATTAGTTAAACCAGGAAGTAGAGAATTCAAAGAAATAGGAATGTAATAAACTAAATTAAAATAAATAGCATGTTGTTGATTTGGCAAGTGTTTATTTATTGAAGTGAAAAATAATTTGGGCTATAGAGTATCAGAATTACTATATAGCCCAAATTATTTTTTTATTATACCTATATTAGACAATTCATATTAAAAATATTATAAACAAATTGCTTGAATTTGTTTATAATATTTTTAATTTAAATTTTGTAAGAACAATAAAGTAAAAAAATGATTTATACTGTGGAATATAGAAGAAATAAATTGCAATAAAATACCAAAAAATAAAAAAATTTCAAAAAAACACTCAAAAACATTAGAAAATGTACTATAATATAACTAAGCTCATAAATAAAAATTCAAAGGGGGAGTAATAAAATGAGTAAAAGTTTTCAAATGTTTAAGAAAAGATGTGGCAAAGTAATTATAACAGCTGGGTTAATAGTAGCTACAACAGTATCTGTTTACGCAGATAATACTGCTCTAGCAAATGCAAATGTTGAAACTGGTACAAAAACTAAAGTGGAAAAAGTTTTAGCACAAGATTCAAAAATAACTATAAAAGTAGGAAAAGTTAAAGTAGGAAATAGTAGATTAAACGTTAGAAATAAAGCATCATTATCTGGTAAAATAATAGGAAAATTATATACAGGTAATAAAGTAGAAATCGTTGGGGAAAATTCAAATTGGTATAAAATAAATTATAAAGGTGGAACAGCTTATATATCTAAAAAATATGTTAAAACATCTTCAACTACAGTAACAGAAGTAGAAGATTGTAGTGATGTATTCAAAGCACAAATTAGCTTTAATGTAAGAACTGGACCATCAACTTCTTATGCAAAAATAGGAAAATTAGCTGCGGGACAAGTATTCCAAGTTACAGGTAAATGCTCTAATGGTTGGTATCAAATAAAATTCGGTAGCAAAGTAGGATATATATCTAGTAAATACTTAGATGAAATGGAACAAGGAAGTACAGATCCTGAAGTAATTGGGACTGCTAAAGTTAATACTAAATCAACTAAAGATCAATATTTAGCAATAAGAGCAGGACAAGGAACACATACTGCACTATTAGACAATTCTAAAACAGGTGATGTATTAGAAATATTAGCTGATAAATCTCCAGTTAAAGGTTGGACAAAAGTAAGATATAATAACTTAAATGGATATGCTTACACTAAATGGTTAGAAATAGGCGAAACTCCAGTAAAAGATGAAGCACCAGTAGTAACTTCTAAAAATAGCATAACTTTAAATGTAGGAGATAAATTCGAAATAAAAGATTTAGACTTAAAAGTTATAGATAAAGAAGATGGAGATATAACAGACAAAGCTGTTATAGATGCAAGTGATGTAGATACAAGTAAACCAGGACAATATTGGGTAAAATTATCAGTAATAGATTCACATGGTAATACAGTAACAAAATTAATTGGAGTAAAAGTAGTAGAAAAAGCGCCAGTAGTAAAAGATGAAGCACCAGTAATAACTTCTAAAGATAGCATAACTTTAAATGTAGGAGATAAATTTGAAATAAAAGATCTAGACTTAAAAGTTATAGATAAAGAAGATGGAGATATAACAGACAAAGCTGTTATAGATGCAAGTGATGTAGATACAAGTAAACCAGGACAATATTGGGTAAAATTATCAGTAATAGATTCACATGGTAATACAGTAACAAAATTAATTGGAGTAAAAGTAGTAGAAAAAGCGCCAGTAGTAAAAGATGAAGCACCAGTAATAACTTCTAAAGATAGCATAACTTTAAATGTAGGAGATAAATTTGAAATAAAAGATTTAGACTTAAAAGTTATAGATAAAGAAGATGGAGATATAACAAATAAAGCTACTATAGATGCAAGTGATGTAGATACAAGTAAACCAGGACAATATTGGGTAAAATTATCAGTAATAGATTCACATGGTAATACAGTAACAAAATTAATTGGAGTAAAAGTAGTAGAAAAAGCGCCAGTAGTAAAAGATGAAGCACCAGTAATAACTTCTAAAGATAGCATAACTTTAAATGTAGGAGATAAATTCGAAATAAAAGATTTAGACTTAAAAGTTATAGATAAAGAAGATGGAGATATAACAAATAAAGCTACTATAGATGCAAGTGATGTAGATACAAGTAAACCAGGACAATATTGGGTAAAATTATCAGTAATAGATTCACATGGTAATACAGTAACAAAATTAATTGGAGTAAAAGTAGTAGAAAAATAGTAGAAGAAAAAACATCTGTGACAAATAAAACTGAATAAAATAATTTGAATTAAATAAAGGGCTTGACACCTTAATTATAAAGGGGCCAAGCCTTTTGACAATGTAAAATAATTTGTGATTATTATGAAATAAATACTCCTTTATGGCAATGATAAAAATATAAACCAATGCCAGGAAGGAGTATTTTTTATGAGCAACTTAAGTAAGGAATTAATAAGACAAATAATAGCAGATGGAGGATTTCAAACTCCAAAAGATATAGGAGACTATCTGAAGGATATGTTCAAGGATGTAATACAAGAAATGTTAGAAAAAGAGCTAGCGCTCGAATTAGGATACGAAAAAGGCGATAGCCTAAATAAACATACTGAAAATAGAAGAAATGGATACAGTAAAAAAACTGTTAAATCACAGTTTGGAAATATAGACTTAGATATTCCAAGGGATAGAGATAGTAATTACAATCCAAAAGTTATACCAAAACATACTAGGGATATTTCTGGTTTAGAAGAAAAAATTATCTCGCTTTATGCAAGAGGAATGTCAACAAGAGATATACATGATCAAATAAAGGACCTTTATGGAATAAAGATATCTGCTGAGTATGTAAGTCATATAACTGATGTTGTAATTGAATATGTATCATATAAAGATTCTAAAGAAGTAATGAATGATTTTAAACTTGTTTATAAAGCTATAAATGAGGCGGAAGCCTTATCGGCTCTAGATGTTGTTGAAGAAAAATGGGGTAAAAAATATTCTACAGAAATAAGAATTTGGAGAGATAATTGGGATGTAATTTAACCATTCTTTAGTTTTCCACAAGAGATAAGAACTATTATGTATACGACTAATATAATAGAGGGCGTCAATAGACAATTTAGGAAAGTAACTAAAACAAAATCCACTTTTCCATCTGACGAATCTTTATTAAAAATACTATATTTAGCAAGTCAGAATATAATGAAAAAGTGGACTGTAAGATATAGAGATTGGGATAGTATTTATAACCAATTATCTATATACTTTGATAATAGAATATAGATTTTAAAAATCAATATTCAAAATTTGTTGAGGTATAAGGGATTGGAATCAATCCCTCAAACTCCACTAGATTTAGTTTTACCATTTTACAAATAAATATCCATATTATGAATAATTATTGGGTATTTAGAAATATTATTAATAAATAAGTTGCTATAGAGAAGCGAAATTGCTATAAAGCACAAATCAATTTACACTCCAAGAGGTTATCGTTTTATAGGAAACCTCTTTTTGTTGTAAAAACAACCCTAAATTTAATTTGAAATAATTATCTTTTTAAATTAATCCTTATACTAGACATATCTACAGGAAGATAAAATTTACTAAATTCCATGGTAAATTCATTATATGTAGAAACCTTTTCTTCTATTAAAAAAAACTGTTCATTATCAGGAAATGAAGATCTCTTAGAAGCATAATTTCCTGAAGTTGAAAACTTAACATCTAACATAATATTGTTGCAATCATTATAGATATCCTTTTCCACAAAGTTTAATAGCTGTTCATGATTATTTAAATCTATATCAAATTTAGAAATATTATCGATTGGCATAATACTAAATGCATAGGCAACTACCTTTTTATCAATTTTATACCATCTATCTATAACTACTACAGCTGCTGGTTTTGAACCCAAAATCATGTGGAAATAATCTGAGCAAGGTTCTAGATGAAATTCAATTTCTATATCATCTATTTTATTAGAATTGCTTAAAAAATTATAAACTGAACTTTGAATTTTGTTATTAGGAATAGTGTTTATGTAATGACTGTCTTTTGTAATAAAATTCCCCTTACCCCTAATTATTTTTATAAGTCCGTCTTCTTGAAGTAATGTAAGCGCTTGTCTTAATGTTGTTCTGCTAACCCCTAAATCTCTTGCTAAGTCTGGTTCAGACGGGAGTCTATCATTTTTTGAAAACTCTCCTAGTGTAATCATTTTAAATAGTATATTATATATGGTTACGTATTTTGGTTCTTTGATTTTTTTTCTTATATTTATATCGTTCATAAAAAGCTCCTTTAAAAAAATAGACAAGTTATATAATTATTATACAAGTTAAACGATTCTATAATAATTATATAAAAAATATGTAAGCTTTGACAAGCAATAGTTTAAAGGGAAAACGATTGACATTATTTGTATATGATGCTAGAATTTTAAATGCAGATAAATAGACAAGTTATTAGACAAGTTAAAAATTAAAAAACAGCAGATATATATTTTCTAGATGGCTATTTAAATATAGGGGATAATTGATTAATATATGTAAAAACTATTTATTAAATTAAAATTTATAGTTTAAAGGTTATTAATAAAATTTAAACCGAGAGAGGAAGGAAAAATGAAAATAGTAATAAGTATATTAGGAATCTTAGTAGTTATGGCAATTATGTATTTGTTATCAGCAAGCAAAAAAGATGTGCCACTTAAGACTGTATTAAAAGCATTAGGAATACAATTTATAATAGCTTTTATACTAGTTAAATTCCCATTAGGAAGATTAGCTATCGAGAAGGTTTCGGATGTAGTAACTCAAGTTTTAACTTACGGAATGGATGGAATTAGTTTCGTATTTGGAAGTCTTGCAAACTCATCAGCGCCTACCGGATCTATATTCGGAATACAAACATTAGGAAATATAATATTTATTTCAGCATTAGTTGGAGCATTATATTATCTAGGTATTTTAGGATTTATTGTTAAAGTTATAGGAACAGTTGTTGGAAAATTATTAGGAACAAGTAAAGTTGAAAGTTTCGTAGCAGTAGCAAACATGTTCTTGGGACAAACAGAAAGTCCAATATTAATTAGTAAATACTTAATGTCTATGACAGAAAGTGAAATCATGGTAGTATTAATATCTGGAATGGGTAGTATGTCTGCTACAATAATAGGAGGGTATGTTGCATTAGGAATACCTATGGAATATCTCTTAATAGCAAGTGCACTAGTTCCATTTGGGAGTATAGCAATATCAAAATTATTATTACCAGAATTAGAAACTGTAGAAAATATCGAAAATGTAAGTATGGATAACAAAGGTGATAACGAAAACCTTATAGGGGCTATAGCAGAAGGCGCAATGAATGGTCTTCAAAGTGCTTTAGCGATAGGTGCCTCTTTAATAGCAATAATAGGTTTAGTTGCTTTAGTAAATGGAATATTGGGTATATTCGGTATAACATTACAACAAATATTCTCTTATATATTCTCACCAATAGGATTTTTAATGGGGCTTGATGGAGCAGAAATACTTAGAGCAGGTCAACTATTAGGTGAAAAGTTAGTATTAAATGAATTTGTTGCATTCCAAACATTAGGAGAAGTAATACAAACATTAGACTATAGAACAGGTTTAGTAATGGCTATTTCACTTTGTGGTTTTGCAAATATATCAAGTATGGGAATTTGTATTTCAGGGATATCTGCATTATGCCCAGAAAAAAGAAAAGTCCTTTCAAAATTAGCATTTAAAGCTATGATAGGGGGATTTGCAGTTAGTGTATTAAGTGCAATGATAGTTGGACTAATAACATTAATATAAAAATATTTAATTTAGGAAGTGATAAAAATGAAAAAATATGATAGAGTATTTCTTTTAGTAATAGATTCACTAGGAATAGGGCAAGATGATACTTCTAAAGAATATGGTGATGTAGATGTTGATACATTATTACATATATCAGAATCAGTAGATAGTTTAAAAATACCAAATCTTCAAAGATTAGGTCTTGCAAATCTACACCCAATAAAACATGTAGATAAAGTTGAACATCCACTAGGATATCAAATGAAACTTAGGGAAGCTAGTGTTGGTAAAGATACAATGACAGGTCACTGGGAGATGATGGGTCTTCATATAACTAAGCCTTTCAAAACTTTCACAGATACTGGATTCCCACAAGAATTATTAGATGAGTTATCAGAAAGAACTGGTCATAAAATAGTAGGAAATAAAAGTGCAAGTGGAACAGCAATACTAGATGAATTAGGTGAACACCAAATGAAAACAGGAGATATGATAGTTTATACTTCAGCAGATTCTGTTTTACAAATATGTGGTCACGAAGAAACTTTCGGACTAGATGAACTTTACAGATGTTGTGAAATTGCTAGAGAAATAACTCTAAGAGATGAATACAAAGTAGGTAGAGTAATAGCTAGACCATATGTCGGAACTGGTAAAGGACACTTTACTCGTACAAGTAACAGACACGATTATGCATTAAAACCATATGGAAGAACTGTCTTAAATGAATTAAAAGACAATGGATATGATGTTATATCAGTAGGAAAAATCAGCGATATATTCGATGGTGAAGGTATAACTGAATCTAATAAATCTACATCTTCTATTCACGGTATGGAACAAACATTAGAAATAATGGACAAAGATTTCAAAGGAGTTTGCTTCGTAAATTTAGTTGATTTCGATGCTTTATGGGGACATAGAAGAAATCCAGTTGGATATGCCCAAGAACTAGAAAAATTCGACGTTAATTTAGGAAAAGTTATAGATAAATTAGGACAAAATGATTTATTAATAATAACTGCAGATCATGGAAATGATCCAACATACCAAGGAACTGACCATACTCGTGAATATGTACCATTCTTAGCTTATTCACCAGCTATGAAAGGCGAAGGAGTTTTAGGAATTAAAGAAAGTTTTGCAACGATAGGAGCAACTTTAGCAGAAAACTTCAATTTAAAAATGCCTGAAAATACAATTGGTGAATCTGTGCTAAATGAACTTGTTTAATAACTGTAGCACTATAAATAATAAAAAACTTAGTAAAAGAAAGTGGGTAATTAAATGAATACAGCAGAAATATTAAAACACGTAGACCATACATTATTAAAACCTATAGCAACATGGGAAGATATACAAAAAATATGTGATGAATCAATAGAATATAATACAGCATCAATATGTATACCATCTTGTTATATATCTCGTATAAATGAAAAATATGGAGATAAAGTAAACATATGTACAGTTGTGGGATTCCCTCTTGGATATTCAACAACAGAAGCAAAAGTTTTAGAAGCTAAACAAGCTATTGAAAATGGAGCTAATGAAATAGATATGGTAATAAATATATCAGATGTTAAAAATGGAGATTATGACAAAGTTACAGCAGAAATAAAAGCACTTAAAGAAGCTGTAGGAGATAAAATATTAAAAGTTATAATAGAAACTTGCTACTTAACAGAAGAAGAAAAAATAGCAATGTGCAAATCAGTTACAGATGCAGGAGCTAACTATATAAAAACATCAACTGGATTTGGTACTGGCGGTGCAACAATAGAAGATATAAAATTATTTAAACAACATATAGGACCAAATGTAAAAATAAAGGCAGCAGGTGGTGTTAAAACTGTAGAAGACCTTGAAATGTTTATAACTGAAGGCTGTGAAAGAATAGGAACAAGTTCTGCAATAAACTTAATAAAAGGAAAAGAAGCTCAAGGATATTAAGAATAGAGGGAAAGTGGATATGCGTTTTGTAGATATTATTAATAAAAAAAGATACAACGAAGAACTAACAGATAAAGAAATACAATTCTTTGTAGATGGTGTAACTGACGGTTCTATACCAGATTATCAAGTAAGTGCATTATTAATGGCCATAGTATTAAATGGTATGAATGAAAGAGAAACATCATATTTAGCTAAAGCTATGATGCATAGTGGAGATGTTATAGATTTAACTTCAATAGAAGGTATAAAAGCTGACAAACACTCAACTGGTGGAGTTGGTGACAAAACATCTATGGCATTAGGACCACTAGTTGCAGCTTGTGGACTAAAAGTTGCTAAAATGTCAGGTAGAGGTCTTGGTCATACAGGAGGAACACTTGATAAATTAGAATCTATAGAAGGATTCAACTGCTTCTTAACAGAAGAAGAATTTAAAAAACAAGTTTCAGAAGTTGGAATAGCTATAATAGGTCAAACTGGGGACTTAGTACCAGCAGACAAAAAACTATACGCTTTAAGAGATGTTACTGGAACTGTTGAATCAATACCACTAATAGCATCATCAATAATGTCTAAAAAATTAGCATCTGGTTCAGACACTATATTACTAGACGTTAAATATGGTGAAGGGGCATTTATGCATACTATAGAAGATGCAACAAAATTAGCTGAAGCAATGATATCTATAGGAAACAGTCTTGGTAGAAATACAATGGCTATGATAACTGATATGAACCAACCTTTAGGAAATACTATAGGTAATGCAATAGAAATAAGAGAAGCTATAGAAACATTAAAAGGTCATGGACCAAAAGACTTCACAGAGCTTTGCATGCAAGCTGCTGAAATAATGTTAATGCAAGGTAAAGTTGCAGAAAACAAAGAAGAAGCTAGAAAAATGTTAGACGAAGTAGTTGCTTCTGGTAAAGCATTTGAAACATTTAAAGATATGGTAAAAGCTCAAGGTGGTAATGTAGATATGATAGAAAATCCAGAATTATTACCGCAATCTAAGTTTAAAACTGAGATAAAAAGCGAAGAATCAGGAAATGTTAAAGTACTTCATTCTGAAAGATTAGGAGTATTAGCAATGCAACTTGGAGCAGGAAGAGAAACTAAAGAACAAGATGTAAACCATGCTGTTGGTTTAGAACTTGCCTGCAAACGTGGGGATAAAGTAAACAAAGGAGATACAATCTGCATCGTTTATCATGATGAAGAATTAAAGCCACAATGGGTAGATGAACTTTATCATGCATTTGAATTAACAAATGAAGAAGTTGCACCACAACCAATAATAGAAAAAGTATTATCATAATTTAAAATAAAAACTTCAGCCAAAATAGGCTGAAGTTTTTTTATAATGCATAGGAAATTATAATCAGATTTAAATTGTGGATAAATATAATTTCCGTTAATGCATTTCAAAAAAATCTACATTTTTAAAGGGATTTAGGATAAAGATTTTTTTACTTTAAGATTATAATTAAGGTATTTATAAGCTATTTTTTATATAAATAATATAGAGATTACAAATCGGAGGTGTAAGTATGAAAATAAAAATATTTAAAGACTTTATTGGTGATGGATTTGATACAGTAAATCTTGAAAATGAAATAAATAATTTTATAAAAAATAAAAAAGTAATAGATATAAAACAATCTGTAATATATGATAATGAAATTGGGCAAGGATTTATCACAATGACTGTTTTATATGAAAATACTAAAAAAATAGATAATGATTATAAGTTATTGTAATTAACTATGATTAACAAGGGTATAATTAACATAATGGTAAAAAATATAATTAATAAGGTAATATACTAGAAATTTTATAACTTTATATAAAGTAAGAGGAGAAACTATAATGAAAGTATCACAACAAGGAAATACAGTAATATTAGAAGATATAAAACATTTTAATCCAAAACACATATTTGAATGCGGTCAATGTTTCAGATGGATTAAACAAGAAGATGACTCATACACAGGTGTGGCAATGGGCAAAGTAATAAACGTTAAACAAGATGGAAACAAAATATATTTAGATAATACAACAAAAGAAGATTTCGATAATATATGGTATGACTATTTCGATTTAGGAAGAGATTATGAAGAAATGGTAAATACATTAAAAGTTATGGATGAATATTTAGAAAAAGCAACTGAATTTGGTGAAGGTATAAGAATATTAAAACAAGACGGATGGGAAATGCTTATCTCTTTCATAATATCAGCAAATAATAGAATACCTATGATACAAAGAGCAATAAACAATCTATCAAAAAATTATGGAACATATATAGGAGAATATAAAGGGCAAGAATACTATGCATTCCCAACATCAGAACAATTATCAAAAGCGAGTGTAGAAGAGATAAGAGCGTGTTCAACAGGATTTAGGGATAAATACATTAAATCAACTTCTCAAACTGTAAATGACGAAAATATAGACGTATTAGAATACAGAGAACTATCTACTGATCAATGTTTAAAAGAACTACTTAAATTTAATGGAGTTGGCCCAAAAGTTGCAGATTGTATAGCATTATTCGGAATGCAAAAATATGATACATTCCCAGTTGATGTTTGGGTAAAAAGAGTTATGCAAGAATTCTATGTTGATGAAGATTTAAGTTTAACTAAAATTAGAAAATTTGGTATAGAAAAATTTGGTGATTTAGCAGGGTTTGCGCAACAATACTTATTCTATTATGCAAGAGAATTTGGTATAGGAAGATAAATTTTAAAGGATAAATTAGAACAAAAAAGAATATATAAAAGGGCAAAAAAATAGGTTTGAAAAAATTTACTGAAAATCCATTAAAATTTGAAAAAAAATCCAATTATAGGTTGAAAAAATAGCTAAAATAGTATAATATAATAATTGTTAGCACTCTTACTTAAAGAGTGATAAAATTAGCAAAACAAAGATTTAAATTCTATATACAAAGATTTTTTATATAAATAGGAGGAATGGGAAATGAAAATAAGACCATTAGCAGACAGAGTTGTAATTAAAAAATTTGAAGCTGAAGAAAAAACTGCAAGCGGTATAGTATTACCAACAG
>OLNJ01001634.1_pt1 | contig 10991 bp, 14 predicted proteins | sample 1672191 | NCBI WGS metagenome assembly OLNJ01 (sample SAMEA3136657, study PRJEB25190) | human gut metagenome | biome: human gut; feature: human-associated habitat; material: faeces | place: Austria | collected 2013 | reverse complement strand
GCTGGAACATGGCAAACAGAAAACAAAGAACTTCCAGGAGCATATATAAATATTTTTGGTAAAACTCCTATTTTTATAAATTTAACAGAGAGAGGAATTGTTGCATTACCGATAGAGTTAGGTTGGGGAGTTAAAGGGCAGGTTTACGAGGTTAAACCAGGAGATGATACTTTAAAATTATTAGGTGCTAATATTAATGAAATTGTTGAATTAAGAGAAGTTTTAAAAGGTGCTTCTAAGGTGCTTGTATGTAAGGTTAATGAAGGAACAAAGGCAACTATAGAGTTAACTTCAGGCGTAACTGCTACAGCAGTGTGTGAAGGAACAAAAGGTAATAAGATTACTGTTATTACTAAAACAGTAGATGGGGATCATATTATAGCTACTTATTTTAATAATTCAAAAGTTGATGAACAAACTATAAAATCATATAGTGACTTTATAAGTAATGGATTTATAGAAATAAAAGGAAGTGGAGAAGTAACTCAAGGAACTAAACAGTTACAGGGTGGTACAGATACATCTACTTCAGCAACTAACTATTCAGATGCATTAAATATACTTAGAACTTATAATTTTAATGTATTAACATATGGTGGAGCAGATTCAGAAGTTAAGTCTAATATAGAAGCTTTTATTAAGGATATGAGAGAGAATGAAGGAGTTAAGATTCAAGCTGTAATGAGTGATTACTCGGCTGACTATGAAGGAATTATAGTAGTCGATAATGGAGTTATATTAAGTGACGGTTCTAAATTAACACCTGGTCAAACAGCTTATTGGGTAGCTGGTATAACTGCTGGAGCTAATATGAATCAAAGTAATACTGGGAAAGTATATACTGGTGCTATTGATGTTAGTCCAAGATATACTAAATCTCAGATGGAAGAGAAATCTAAGGCTGGAAAAGTTATATTTAAAGTAGATAATAACCAAAGAGTAACGTTAGTATATGACATTAACTCTTTGGTTACTTTTTTACCAGATAAAAAGAAATCATTCAGAAAAAATAGAGTTATAAGAACATTAGATAATATTGCAAATGATGTTGCTGTAGTTTGGGAATATAACTATATGGGCAAAATCGATAATAATGTAGATGGTAGAAGTTTATATAGAGCAGCTTTAGTTGAATACTTTAAGACACTTCAAGGTATTAATGCTATAGAAAATTTCAAACCAGAAGATGTCGTTGTTGAAGCAGGAAAAGAATCAGATGCTATTGTAGTTAATATAGCTATTCAACCAGTAGATTCAGCAGAAAAATTATATATGACTATTAATGTATAAGGAGGAGTAATTTATGGCAGACAAGCATGTTAGATTAGAGGACACCATAAGTTCAAAAGAAGGTAAAGCCTTTATAACTGTAGATGGGCAAAATAGAGAGTTATTTGAAATATCATCTATAAGTGCTAAGTTAGATTTAATAATTCAGTCTAAGGCTATGTTAGGGCATAGAATGACACAACATAAAGTTGTAGGAGCAGAAGGAACAGGCTCTATGACAATGTACTTTATGAATTCTGAAATGTTAAGAATGGCTATAGAGTATATTAAAAATGGTAAAATGCCTGAAATAAAGCTACAAATAAAAAATGAAGATAATCAATCTACGGTAGGGAAACAAGAGGTTATTTTATTAGGAGTTGTTTTAAATTCAATTCCAGTAGCATCAATAGATGATTCTTCTGATGATCCAATAACAGTAGATACAGATTTTACATTTGATGATATAGAAGGTTTAAGCTATTTTGATTTACCTTCAAATTATAGATAAGAAAGAGAGTGAATATATATGGAAAGAAGTTTAGCAGCATTTTTAAAACCAGCACAAATTGAAAATGAGATGATAGTAGTATCAAATAGATTTAAAGAGGACGGTAAAGCGGTAGAGTGGGAAATTAGAGCAATTACGTCTGAAGAGAACACAAATATAATGAAAAAGAACACTAGAAGAGATAAAAAGACTAAGCAAGAAATATTCGATAGGAATGGATATATGAATGATCTAGTTGCTGCAGCGGTAGTTTATCCAGACTTAAAAAATGCAGAATTACAAAAGGCATATGGGGTTATGGGAGAGGCTAATCTATTATCTAAGATGCTTTTAGTTGGTGAGTTTATGACTTTATCGGAAGCAGTACAAAAACTTAGTGGACTAGATGTAGAAGATGAGGATAGAATTGAAGAAATAAAAAACTAATATCGGAGGGCAATAGTGATTATGCAATAGCACACTTTGCCCTCCAAAAACTTAGAATATTACCTTCACAATTATTCAGCTTGTCTAAAGAAGAACAGACTTTTATATATGCTTCAATACTTCATAGAGTAGAAACAGAGAAAAAGGAACAAGACAAAATGAAGAAACTTAATACAAAAGGGAAAAGGAGGTAATAGTCTATGGCTACTTTAAAAAGTACATTTGTATTACAAGATAGATATTCAAGGGTCGTTGATTCTATTATGAGGACTACAAGAAATGCAGAAGCAGCTATGATGGGAGCATCTGCGAAAGCTGATAACTTAGGACAATCATTCGATAAGATGAGTAATAAAGCTAGTAGTGGAGCTGGTGGAATAAAAAAGCTACTTGGAGCATTAGGTGGATTTATGGCAGTTAAAAAGGCTATAGATTTAACTGATGAGTATACCAATACAGTTGCAAGATTATCTCTGATTAATGATGGATTGCAGACACAAAAAGAATTGCAAGATCAAATATATTTATCAGCTCAGAGGTCAAGAGGGGAATATATAACTACAGCTCAAACAGTAGCTAAATTAGGTATGATGGCTGGAGAGGCTTTTGGTAGTACTGATGAAATAGTTAAGTTTACTGAATTAATTAATAAATCATTTAAAGTTGGTGGAGCTAGTAAGACAGAACAATCAGCTGGTATGTATCAATTAGCGCAAGCTATGGCATCAGGCAGATTACAAGGTGATGAGTTTAGGAGTATTAGTGAAAATGCACCTATGATTGGAAAAGCATTGCAACAATATTTAGGTGTAGGAGCAGCTAAATTAAAAGAGATGAGTTCGCAAGGATTAATTACTGCTGATGTAATTAAAGGTGCTATGTTTGGAATGGGTGACGAAATAAACACTATGTTTGCAAAAATGCCTATGACCTTTGCTGATGCAGGAACACAAATTAAAAATCATGCTATAAAAGCTTTTGAAGGTGTAATGGAGAAGTTAAGTGAGATTAATAATTCTGATTTTATGAGTACTTTAGTAAATGTTGTTACTACAGGAATTGATATTTTAGCAGTAGCTTTTTTAGGGTTGGCTAATATAGTTCAATTTATGACTAATATAATCGTTCAAAATTGGGATTTAATATCTGCTATATTAATAGCTGCTGCATTAATGTACTTACCGTTACTGATTGCAAGAATGTGGGATTTATTTACTACAATAGCTGCTCAAGTTATTGTATGGGCTATCTTTCATTGGCAGGTAGTATTAATATTTGCAGCAATTGCATTATTAATTTATATCCTAATTAAGTTAGGAGTAACTGCAGGTGATATAGTTGGATTTATAGCCGGAGGATTTATGTGGTTATTAGCGGTTATTGGTAATATTGGAATTGGAATTGCAAATGGGGTGATTTGGTTAGCTGAATCAATTATAAATATATTTAATGCGTGTGTAACAGGGGTTCAAAATGCGTTCATGTCAATGGGAGTAGCTATATTAAATATAATATCAGAAGTTGCTAAAAAGATTGAGTGGTTAGTAAATCTTATTCCAGGAGTAGAAGTAACTATTTCAGCTGGACTGGATAATATGGCATCTAATCTACAATCTAAAATAGAGGCTAATGTTGCAAAGGAAGTTGAGTTTGATAGGCTCGATTACCTAGATGCGGGAGCTGCTTTTGATAAGGGTAATACCTGGGGGAATAATCTTGTTAGTGGAATAGGTGACTTATTTAGTGGAATGACTCCAAGTGCTAGTGGTGGTGGATTCGGTAGTATGGGAGACTTAGGAGATTATATGTCTAATGGAGCGTTGCCTGTAACTAATGGAAATGGATCAGGTGGTTCTTTAAATGTATCTATAGATAAAGAAGATTTAAAATATTTAAAAGATATAGCTGAAAGGGATTATCGAGCAGAATATACACAAGCTACATTAGCACCAAATATTCAAATAACATTTGGTGATGTTAAAGAAACAGCCGATGTAAATCAAATCGAAAAAGTTCTTGATAAAATAATCAAAGAACAAATTGCAGTAGTATCGGAGGGATAGTATGAGTTATGCAATATTTTTTAGGGATGAAGAAGAAAAATTAACAATAAGACTTCCTATGAATCCGGAAGAAGTAAACCAAAGTAGAGAAATCGAAACAGAAGAGTTCTCTGTTTTAAAATTAGGGAAGATTGTTGCTCCAGGTGATAATGGATTATTAACTATAGAATTTGAAGCACAGTTTCCAAGTAAAGTATCAAGGTTAGTTGAAACACCTAATGACTTTAAAAATGCTGATTATTATAAAAATAAGTTTGATACCTGGATGAGTAATAAAAAAGCTGTTAGATTTATATGCTCTAATGGAATTAGTAAGGATTTATCTTTACTTGTATTAATAACTAATTTAGATATTAAAGAAGTTGCTGGAGAAGAAGGGGATTATTATATTAAGTTTTCCTTGGTGGAATATAAACCTTATTCTTTAAAGGTATTAGAAAATAATCCATCTATAGTATATAAACCACCTACACCACCAAGGCCAGCTAATCCACCTAAACCACCTTATAAAATGTATACAATAGTTTCAGGAGATTGTTTATGGAATATAGCTAAAAGATTCTTAGGTAATGGAGCTAGGTATATGGAAATATACAATATTAATAGGCCACCATTAGGTGGGAATCCTAACTTGATATATCCTGGGCAACAGATAAAAATACCATAAAGGAGAGGTTGTATGACTTTAGAATATGAATTTTTAATACAAGATAGTGAAACACAAAAAATATATGACCTTTCTTCTGTTGTTGATGGTGATATTAATTATATTTCAGAGATGCAAAATGGAGCTGCTAAATTAACATTTAATTATATTGATAAGCATATGTTTCCTAATGGATCTGTAGCTAGATTTAAGTATAACAAAAGTGATATTTTTTATGGCTATATATTTAATGTTTCAAATAATAAAGGTAAGATAGCAGTTACTGCATATGATTCGTTAAGATATTTCAAATATAAAGATACTAAAATACTTAATGGATATAGTGTGGAGAAATTAATTAGAGAAATAACAGTAGATAGACCCACACTAAGGGTAGGAACACTTAGACCTACCTATTATACTTTATCCGATAGAATAGAGGATAATAAAACTTATTTAGATATGATTTATGATGGCTTATCAGATGTTTTATTAGGTACTGGAAGAAAGTATATATTTAGTGATAATTTTGGTTCTCTTCAATTACTAGAAGCAACGGAAATGAGGCTTCCAGTTGTTTTAGGAGATGAAAGTTATGCTTTAGATTATACATATGAAAAAAGTATAGATGGCGAAACTTACAATAGGATTAAGTTAGCACAGGATAATAAAACAACTGGAACTAGAGAAAATTACATTGTTCAAGATGGTAAGAGTATGGCTAAATGGGGAATTTTACAGTATTACGAAAAAGTAAATGAAAATATGAATTCAGCACAGATAAAAGAAAAGGCTGAAAAACTTTTAAAATATTATAATCAGGAAGAGAAAAAATTCACTTTACCTTGTCTTGGTGACACGAGAGTGAGAGGCGGAAGTGGAGTATATATAGATATAGCTGAATTAGGATTGAAACAGTGGGCAATAGTAGAGAAGGTTAATCATAAGTTTAAAGGCTCAATACACACTATGGATTTGGAGTTGATTTTATGATAGCTAATACAATAAAAGAAATAGTAAGTAATTATATAAATTATGCGAATTTATCTGATGTAGTATTTGGGACAGTTGTAGCAAGTAATCCTATTAAGGTAAAATTGGATACTTCGTTAAATTTACAAATTGGAGAACCGTTTATTATTGTTACTGATAAGTTTAAAAAAGAACCTTTAGAGGTAGGAGCTAAAATAGTCTTAATAAAAGCAAAAGGTGGACAGAAATTCGTCATACTAGACAAGTTATAAGGAGGATTAAGATGATTCCACAAAATAATTTTGATGAAGTAATAGATAAAATCAATAGTGAATCTAATAACTTTCCTAGTAAAACTTATGGAATAGATTTTGCAAATAAAAAGGTTGTTGGATTTATAGATAACTTAGAAGCAGTTAAACAATCAATATACTCTATTTTAAATACTGAAAGATATGAACACTTAATATTTAGTTATGATTATGGGGTAGAACTTCAGGAACTTATAGGTGAGGATAGTATTTTTGTTAAAGCTGATATTCATAGAAGAGTAGAAGAAGCTTTAATGCAAGATGATAGAATTATTTCATTAGATAATCCAGTTATAACTACTGAAGGTGATTGCTTGTATTATACCTGTACAGTTAATACTATTTATGGGGAGCTAGATATTCAGAAGGGGGTGACATATTGAGTTATTTAAAATCAGACTCATATACTTATGCAAGTATATTATCGGATATGCTATCACGAATTCCTAAAGATATAGATAAAAGAGAAGGAAGCATTATATATAATGCTTTAGCTCCAGCAGCATTAAAATTAGCAGAGGCCTATATGATAATGGATAATAATATCGACCTTGTATTTTTAGATACTGCTGCAGGAGAGTATCTTGATAGAAGATGTGAAGAACATGGAATAAGTAGAAGAAATGCAACACCATCTACAAGAAAAGGAACTTTTAAAAATTCAGAAAGTGAATTAATAGATATTCCAATAGGTAGTAGATTTAGAATTGAAGATACTACTTATATAGCTGTAGAAAAGATTACTATAGGCGTTTATCAATTAAAATGTGAACAATCTGGAATAATAGGAAATACTTATAATGGAATACTATTACCTTTAGATAATATCCCTAATTTAGCTTTGGCTACGTTAGAGGATATTTTAATTTATGGAGAAGATATTGAGACTGATGATGAACTTAGAATAAGAACTAAAATTACTATAACTAATACAGAATCAGATGGAAATATTAATCAATATTTAAAATGGGCTAGTGAATTTGAGGGAGTGGGAAGAGCTAAAGTATTTTCTATGGCTAATGGATCTAATACTGTGAAGGTAAGTATAACAGATTCTAAGAATCAAGTAGCTACATCGGAATTGATAAAGAAGTTTCAAGATTATTTAGATCCTGAATCAAGTGGACTTGGTAACGGTAAAGCACCAATAGGAGCTAAGGTAACTGTAGTTACAGGAACTAAAGTAACTATTAATGTATCAGGCACAGTCAAACTTAATCCTGGATATAGTCAAGTAGAAGGTGCATCAGGTGCTATTGAGAACTATCTTTCATCAATAGCTTATGCAAAAGATACAGTAAGTTATATAAGATTAGCTAGTGAAATATTAAACATTCCTTCAGTATCGGATGTAAGTACTTTAACAATTAACGGAGGGAACGTAGATTTACCTTTAGGAAATGAGGATATACCTATGATTGGTTCTGTGACCTTGGAGGTGGGTAGATGATAACTAGTGCAAATTATAGCATTGATGGTAAGTCTTATAATTTAAATAAAGAGCAAGGTAATACATGGTCAGATGTAAATCAAGCTCCTAATGAAGCGGGATTATATCCGATAGGAATATCTGTATCTAATGAAGTTGGTCAAACTTCTTATATTGATAATACTTCATCTAAATTTAATCTTAATCTAAGGGTTAGTGAAGATGTTAAAAATGACATAAGTCTTATAGAATATCTTCCGGAATATTTACAAGATATTAAAGAATTTAAGTTAATAATGGAAGCTGAATCGCAAAAGTTTAATGAGTTATATTTTACAAAAGATAAAACTCTAGATATGCAGTTTGTAGATTATATGGATATAGAAGCTATAACAAGGTATGAAACATTTTTAGGTATAGTTGGAGAAGGAACATTAGAGCAAAGAAGATCATACATAAGAGCTCTTTATAGTAAAGGTGATAAGCTTAGTGAAAATTCAATTAAAGCAGTAGTTAAATCAATAACTGGAGGTAAAGCTTTAGTTAAGTTCTTTGGAGGAGATGAGGCTTTAAATCCTAATCCAGGACAAGGAACTTTAAGGGTTCAAGTATTATCACCAGATATGAATATTAACTATAAGTTTGACGATATTATAAGGGCAATAGCTCCATATATGCCAGCTCATATAAAATTAAACATAATTAAATACTTTGCGACATGGGAGGATATTTCAGAAGCCTATACTGATTGGCAAGCTATTAAAGAAGCTTCAAGTTGGCAAGAACTATACAATTATATACCTCCAGAGATACAAATATGATAAGGATAAAAGAAGTAGAAATTATATCTAATACAAGCTGGCTAGATATGATGATGTTCAATAGTTGGAATAGCATTTATAGGAATTTCCCACATTGGAAATTCTACTTCTCTAATATAGCAATTGTTAACACTCCAATAACAATAAAAGTGACAGTTGAAGAAGCTGACTGGGGAAATGTTAAAGGAGAGGTTAAAGATTGGAATGGAATTAAAGCTTTCAAGAATTGGCAAGCAGTAAAAGATTTTTAAAGGAGGGTAATAATGGCGGTAAAAACGGTAAGAGCACAAATAAATGGAATATGGACAAACTTAACTCTAAATTCTTCTACTGGAAAGTATGAAGCAACTATAGCAGCACCAGCAATAACTAGTTTTAATCTTTCAGGAGGATTTTATCCAGTAGTAGTGGAAGCCACAGATTTAGCTGGAAATGTAACCACTAAAAATAGTTCAGATTCAGTTTTAGGAGAATCTTTGAGATTAAGAGTTAAAGAAATAACTCCACCAACTATAGCAATAACAGGTCCAAGCACAGGATCATATGTAACTAATAGTGCAACTCCTATAACATTCCAATTAAGAGATGAAACTAATGGTTCTGGTATAGCATTAAGCACATTGAAATTTAATATAGATGGAACTATTTTAACCAATACTTCACCAGGAATGGTATTAACAGCTGTAACAGGAGGATATAACGGAACATATACACCACCTTCAGCACTTAGAGATGGAGTACATAGTGTAACAATTAATGTATCAGATAATGATGGAAATGCTGCTACAGCAAAAAGTATAAGCTTCACAGTAGATACAGTACCACCAACATTAACAGTAACAAATCCATCAGCAAGTACAACTTATACAAATCAAACATCATTAACAATCACAGGAACTACAGCAGATGTTACAAGTGGACCTATAAAACTTGATATAACAGTAGGAAGTACTGTGTATTCAAATGTAACGGTAAATGCAGATGGAAGTTTCTCTAAAGTTGTTAAATTATCAAATGGAAGTAATTTAATTAAAATAAAGGCCACTGATAAGGCTGGTAAGTATACAGAAGTTACAAGAACAGCAATTTTAGATACAGTTGCACCAACAATAAATAAAGTAACAATTACGCCTAATCCAGTAAATGTTAATCAAAGCTTCAAAATAGAAATAGAAGCATTAGATGTATAAGGAGGAATTATTGAATGCAAACTACAAAAAATTATAAATTTAAAAAGCCAGAATTAACAGATAGCCCACCTGACATAACAGTTATGAATTTTAACTGGGATACTATTGATGAAAAATTATTTGCAGTTATACAAGCTTGGGAAAATTTTAAGGCTAATGGTGGAGAAATTGGTGGAGATATTATAATTCCTAGAGGGAAACAAATTAAATCTGAGGCAAATGGGATTGTAAATGCTTTGATTTGGCAAGGAACAGAAGGTGTTGATAGTGGAGCTGTAATGGTCGGAAGCACACTACAAAGAACAGAAATAGTATCTGAGGTTAAACCTACGACTTGGTATAACGGAACTAGGAAAAACATTATAGATTCAAGTGATTATATTTCTTCTAAAGATGCTAATGGTTATACTAAACTTCCTAATGGAATAATTATACAATGGTTATATGCTGGAGGGAGCATTAGTCAAGGGAAAGGAGTAATAGAAGGGAATTTGCCGATAACATTTCCTAATAATTATCTAAGTATATTTGCGAATGTAACTTATATAGATAATGATTCTACTTATAATAATTTGTTTAATTGTAATGCTAAATTTGTAAATAAAGGTTATTTTAATGTAAATATTAAAAATCTAGAATCTAATAGTGGGAGTTTTGCAAATTGCTATGTGTTAGCAATAGGATATTAAAGGGGTGATAAATTTGAATAAATACTACTTAAGAATAGAAAATGATAAATTTGGATTCGTTGTTGAAGGAATACACGAAATAGACGAAACAACAGATTACGCAGTAACCCAAGAAGAATACAATAAATTCTTTGAGCTACAAAGTGAAGGAAAGCAATTTAGAGTTAAAGCTGATGCTACTGGAGTTACTCTATTTGATTTGATAGAGGAATACACACCAAAACCATTACCCCCAGCGCCACCAAGCGAAGCGGAATTATTAAAACAAAGAATAGAATTATTAGAAAATGAAAATGCAGATCTATTATTAGATAGTGTAAATAAAGATATTAGACTAGAGCAGAACGAAAATGATATAGCAGATTTACTTTTAGTAGTTGGAGGTATGTAAGATGAATTGGTTTGAAAAAATTAAAAGATATTATGATAAAGGTATTTATACAAATGGAGAGGTTAAGGTATTTGTTAAGGGTAATAAAATAACAGAAGAACAGTATAAAGAGATAACTGGAGAGGAATATTTAGTGTAAAAAAGCTTAGGGAACTAGGCTTTTTATTATTTTAAAAACTCCAAAAGCTTGGAGATATAAGAAAAAGGAAGGTGTAAAAATGGAAAACATATTAAATTATTTTAAAGTAATTGTAGCAACAATAGGAACAGGAT
>OLNJ01001632.1_pt1 | contig 11016 bp, 11 predicted proteins | sample 1672191 | NCBI WGS metagenome assembly OLNJ01 (sample SAMEA3136657, study PRJEB25190) | human gut metagenome | biome: human gut; feature: human-associated habitat; material: faeces | place: Austria | collected 2013 | reverse complement strand
ATTTTATTTATTGGATTTTTTACGCATAACATACTATTATAGTAATACATGTATATTTTAATAAAAATATATTTAATTTTATATGTAGGAGGAATATATGAAAAAAGTTTTTTTAACTGTTTTAGGTACAGGATATTATAAAGACTGCTATTATTATTTAGGAGATAAAGAATGTAGAAGTAAATTTATACAAGAAGCATTAATAAATCTTCTTTTGGATAAAGAGGATGAATTTGAAATGAAAATATTATTAACAGAAAAGGCTAAAAGAGATAATTTTGATATCAACGATAAAAGACCTAATAATTTAAAAGAAGTCTTAGGTAAACTAAATATTAAACCTGAATTAATTTTAATTCCTGAAGGCAAAACTGATGAAGAATTATGGGGTATTTTTGAACAAACAATCAACTCTATTGATGATAACTCTGAAATTATACTGGATATTACACACTCTTTAAGAAATATACCTATACAAGTTTTAGTTGCCTTAAATTATTTAAAGCTTTTTAAAAATATTAATTTAGATAGTATATACTATGGAGCATTTGAATTAGGTGAGGATATTGATGATATATTAATTGAAGGTCAAAAAATTAGGAAAGCCCCTGTCTGTAATTTAAATATTTATTATGAATTACTAAACTGGACAAATGCTATTAACTCTTTTATGCATACTGGTAATTCATCACAAATACTTAGTCTGTATAATGATATTTATAAAGACAAAAGGGCTATCATATTCAAACAAGGAACAAAAGATGAAAAAAATAATCTAGTCGCATTAAATAAGGTAGTTGAAGGTCTTAATAATTTCACTCAGTGCATCAACACTTGTCGTGGCATAGATGGCAATCATACTAATAAAAAAATTAACTTAAAATCTATCAGTAGCGCTGCTAACACTTTATATGAAAATTTAAATGTTTTAAATGATAATTTAACTTTTGCACCTCTTAAGTACTTATTTAATATAGTAAAGGAAATAATTACTCCTTTTGTAGATAAATCTGCTTTTGAAATAGGTATGGAAACTGTAAATTGGTGTATAAAGTATAACTTATATCAACAAGGCTTTACTGCTTTAGATGAAAGTTTAAAAACATTTATATGTGATAAACTTAATTACAGTGAACATAACTATAAAAAATACTATCGTGAAAATATTGCCAATACAATTTTAGTAGGACTTAATATTAATTTAGATGATTTAAGAATACATGCCAATAATGATGATGATATTTTAACTATAAAAAATGCCATATACACTTTAAAAGAAAATACTACTTTCTGTAATTTAGTATCAAAAATCAAAGAAAAAAGAAATGATATTAACCACTTCGGTTATAAAGATTCTAGTGTTACTGACTATAACACTCTTAGTCATAACCTACAAGAATATTATAATGAATTTTTAAATATTAAAGATCATATTGTTTTATATTCATAATAAAATAAAGGAGTATAGAAAGGTTTGTGTAAAATCAAATCTATCTATACTTCTATTTATTTTGCAATTATTATTGTACCTCATATTTTTAGATATGTACTATTACTATTAAAAAATTTTTTGGTGATTAATAGAATAATATCATTAATCAGTTATAAATCATTTATAGTTGTTCATACAGTTCTTAATTTTATTTCAAGTCATCCTTATTTTAATGGATATTGCTCTTATACAAGATGTAGTTGAAGACGAACCTACAACATTACCAGAGTTTCAATCCTTATTTTAATGGATATTGCTCTTATACTCTGCACAGGGGTTAACTCCTGCATACTCAAAATTTTGTTTCAATCCTTATTTTAATGGATATTGCTATTATACTTATTCTTCTTTTATTTATAAGTATACCCAAATTATGTTTCAATCCTTATTTTAATGGATATTGCTCTTATACGCAACTAGCTTCTTCCAACATATCAAATATTTCTTTTGGTTTCAATCCTTATTTTAATGGATATTGCTCTTATACTTATCTCAAAGTTTTTTGAGTGAATTGGAAAACAAACAGTTTCAATCCTTATTTTAATGGATATTGCTCTTATACTAAAAACTTTGATGACGAAATCACTACTCTTCCTGAGTTTCAATCCTTATTTTAATGGATATTGCTCTTATACTCGTCCATACTCAACTCATTGCAATTACACATATACAACAATCTCTAAAAAATTTTCATTATAAAAATACACTCAAAAAATCATTAAAAAATCTAATTTTACATCTACTAACACCCCATTATACCATAGTAGTTGCAATACTTACAACCTTAAAGCACTAATTTTTCAAATAATTTTCCAGTAACAAAGTCATTCATATTCTATTATTTACTTCTTCTTTTTTCTCCAAAATCCTTTTAAAATATTCTAAAATCAAAAACAATACTCACTATTTGAAAAATTGAACAAAAACTTTCAACAAATTCAACAAAAATCAAAAAATTGAATTCAAGTCTTGAAATACTCTACCAAAATGATATATTAAAATTAAACTAAACACTAGGAGGACCTATCATTGATAAACATAACCTTTGGACAATTACTAGAAAAACTAGTTTACTTGTCAAAACAAAAAAAGAAAACCCTCGCCAAAGAGCTAGGCTACGATGTATCCTACATAAGCAAGTGGATTAGCAACAAAAATCTACCCACACAAAAAAACATAGCCCAAATTTGCAAAGCTACATCAACATTCATAGTAAACTCCCTATCACCATCATCTATGGATGAGCTTATGAGCTATTTTGAAATAGACAAAGATACAAGCAAGGAAAACTTGATAGAATATATTGACACTCTATTAAAAGAGTCCTACATGGAAACTGCTCAAAAAAGCATCCCACATGTACATAAAAACACCCATGTGCAGGAAAGCTACAACAGCATAATTCATATTAACCCAAAACTGAGAAAGCAATATCTATCCCACGATATGGAATCTTTTATGAATCGTTTTAACAAAATTGACTTAATTTTATCTGCCAATTTATTTAAAGCAACTGATGAGGATAAATTATCCATAGCAGCCATCAAACCAGATTTGTGGCAATTAAAAAAAGACGATGTTTCCATAAGAATCAGGTTGCTTATTGGTTTTGAAGGAGACAAAGAGGACATTGTTTTCAATACAATTTTACTACTTAATATGATAAGCCTTCATCCCACATTGGATTTTGAAATTTACAATTATGAGCTAAATTCCAACACAATTATTTTTATAATAAAGGATGACCTTCTTCATGTAGCAACTTTTTCACAAGACAAACGTTGTTTATTTTCCAATATGTCCAAGGAGAAAGGTGCCATAGATGAAATGTACTATACCTTGGATAATATAATAAAAAATCAAGGCAACCCTCTAGTTGAAAAAATATCCAGTATAAATACCATCAAAGAAAGAAAATATATGCAATATATCATGGGACAAGACTTAAGATGGTTAATGGGTGATATGAATGAACTTTTCATGCCTCCAGATTTATTTGAAGAAATTGCCTCTACTTTATTTACTGACAAAGTAGTTTTGGAAGAATTAAATAAAATCAATTTATTTTTACAAAACATCACCTATAAATCAAAGTTAAAAGTACTTATTTACGAAGCAGAACTACAAAGATATATCTCCACAGGTTGTCTTAGATTTTTCAATATCCCCATTACTTTAACTTTTGATCAGGTAAAATCACATATTAATCATATGGAAAAAATCATCAAAGAAAGTGATTTAGTACAAATAAAATTAGTAGATGGAGATTTTGTGGAAAGCTTCAAGGATAACAAAAATCCATCTTTATATTTATCAAAAAATATGAAGTTTTTCAAAATAGATAACGAAAATAATATTAATGATTATGCAGTTATTAGAGATAATAAATTTAAGAGCATTTGCAATGAATTTTATACCACTATATGGGAAAAGGACAACAGCATAATAATAAAAGACAAAGAAGAAATTCTCGACAAATTAAAGAAAAACCTTGCCTATGCTTCCATAATCAATAGTGATAACAATTTCATTGAATAATTCAAATAAAATTGAATTATTTGAAAATACCTATTTTTAGCAAAAAAACTTCATTGACCATCTCTGTAAAAAAGTGATATGCTCTATTTAAATCTTAAAAAATTTTAACTAAATGACAAAGGAAGATTAAAATGACTAGAAAAATTTATTTTAATGGAAATATTATAACTGTTGATAAAAAAGAGTCTATTGCTCAAGCAATTTTAGTAGAAGATAACTTAATTAAAGCAGTTGGAACAAATGAAGAAATACTTAATTTAGCTGATAATTCAACTGAAAAAATCGACTTAGAAGGAAAAACTATGTTACCAGGTTTTATAGATCCACATGGTCATATAGTTGCCATAGCTCAAACATTAATGATAGTAATGCTTGGAGATGTTACTTCTAAAGAAGAACTTCTTAATAGATTAAAAAAAGAATTAAAAGAAAATCCTGTAGAAGAAGGAAAATGGTTAATAGGATTTGGATATGACAACACTAAATTTGAAGATGGTCTACATCCAACTAAATTTGATTTAGATACTGTAAGTACAGAAGTTCCTATAACAGTTTCTCATGCTTCAGGACATTTAGCTTGCGTTAACTCTAAAGCTTTAGAACTTTATGGATATGCTGGTGAAGACTATGTTGTTCCAGAAGGTGGAGTTGTTAGAACTGTTTCTCCTGATTCAAAAGAAGCAAACGGAGTACTAGAAGAAAATGCTATACTTGATAGTGAAAAGAAAAAAGTAGTTCCATCTCCAGGATTTGAAGATGTACTAAATGCCATAGTAAAAGCTCAAAAATTATACGCATCACTGGGTGTAACAACTACTCAAGATGCATCTGTTGAAGAAGCAAACCACTACAACCATATGTTAGGTGCCTGTGCACAAAATAACATGTTATTTATAGATATAGTAGGACTTGCTACTCAACCATCAACTAAAAACTTAATGAAAGATGAAGGTACTCCAAAGAGAGAATACTTCAACCACTACAAATTAGGTGGAGCTAAAACTTGGTTAGACGGTTCTCCACAAGGATTTACAGCTTGGTTAAGCAAACCATATCACGTTGTACCACAAGGTCAATCAGCTGATTACTGTGGATATCCAACTCAAAGTGATGAAGTTGTAACTCAATACTTTGTTGATTGCATAAATATGAATCTTCAAGTTCATGTTCATGTAAACGGAGATGAAGCTTGTGAGCAATTCTTAAGATGTTATGAAAAAGCTGTTGAAATAACAGGACATGGTCGTGAGCTTAGACCAGTTATGGTTCACTGCCAAGCCTTAAGATATGACCAATTAGATAGAGTTAAAGCTTTAGGTGTTGTTCCTACATTCTTCAACGACCACGTAAGATTTTGGGGAGATTTACACCATGACCAAGTCTTCGGACCAGAAAGAGCACAAAATATATCTCCAATAGGTTGGGCATTAGAAAAAGGAATCACTTTTACTCTACATCAAGATCCTCCAGTAAAAATGCCAAATCAAATACTTGCTATACACAATGCAGTTAACAGAAAAACTGAAAGCGGTAGAGTTCTTGGTGAACACCAAAGAATACCAGTAATGGAAGCTATCAAAGCTGTTACAATAAACGGTGCATACCAATACTTTGAAGAAGATAAAAAAGGTTCTATAGAATCTGGTAAATTAGCTGACTTAGTTATACTAGACAAAAACCCATTAACTGTAGATCCTCAAGATATCGAAAATATCAAAGTTGTTGAAACAATAAAAGAAGGAAATACAATATTTAAAGCATAATGCAAAAGCAACTATCTTAGATTTTTCTAAAATAGTTGCTTTTTATAATAAAAAATCTTTCTTTGGACATTTGTCCCTAACTTACAATAAATCCCTTAAAATCCCTTGCACAAAAAAATCATTGTGATATAATCATTATACTTTACAACTAAGGAGATTGATTATGAACAACTTATCTTATTTCTTAGATACTTGTCCTGACTTTATAAAAGAAAAATTTATATATACAAAATTTAATACTTTTGAAAAAATACTAAAGCAAAATGACAAGCCTTCCTTTGTATATATTATCAAAAAAGGAAAGGTAAAAATTTACTCTTTAGCACCCACTCAGGTGAAATATTTGGAGAGGATTTTCTGCGAATATAACCTCTTTGGTGAGTTGGAGCTATTTGTAGATAAACCCATACTCAACTATGTGGAAGCTATGGAGCCTTGTGAAGTTATAAAAATTCCTAAGGATACTTTTCTTGAATGGATTAAATACGACAGTGATTTTTCACTATATATACATGTTCAGCTTTCTACAAAAATGTATCATACATCTGTCAACAGTAAGGCAAATGTGGCCTATCCTTTGAAAGCTAGGATAATATTTTTCCTATGGAGTTTTCTAGATGAGCACAAATTAACTTCTGTTCACAAAGATATTTTAGTTGAAGGCGTAGGATCTAATATCAGAAGTATTAATAGGATTATAAAAGAACTGGTAAATGAAGGTCTTATTGAATATAATAAGGGATTTATAACGGTAAAAAATATGGATAAGCTAGTTAATGAAATCTTTCCTTTAATCACAATATACTAAGCATAAATCACTTGGAGGAAACACAATGATAGATAGAAAATTACTAATTGAAAAAGCTTTTGAAGCACAAGAAAATTGCTACACGCCATACTCTAATTTCAATGTTGGTGCAGCACTACTTTGCGAAAATGGAGATATATACACAGGATGTAACATAGAAAATGCAGCTTTCACACCAACAAATTGTGCTGAGAGAACTGCTTTTTTCAAAGCTGTATCTGAAGGACAAAAAAACTTCACTGCAATTGCTGTTGTAGGAAACAAAGCAGGTGTAAAACAAGGAGAAGGAGATTACTGTGCACCTTGTGCTGTATGTAGACAAGTTATGGCAGAATTCTGCGATTTAAAAACTTTCAAAGTTATAATAGCAAAAAGTACAGAAGATTACTTAGAATATACATTAGAAGAACTACTTCCACTTGCTTTCACTGGCAAAGATATGCAATAATTATTAAAGCCTCCAGCTCAAAACTGGTGGCTTTTTTATTTGAGTTCATCTATTTTATCTTCTATATTAGCTAGCACTTCACCATCGCAATATCCATCACTTTCTTCTAACCACTCTAGTGATTTTTACAATGGATAATATTCACAGTATATATTATAATTTTAAATAAATATAATTTTAAAGGAGAAAAAATGGAATCACTTGACTATTTTTATACAGGAGGAGCAATGTTTGATATAATACCTATAATAGGAACTCTTATTTTTATTGTTGTATTTGTCGTAATTATTACATCTATTGTAAAAGACCTATGCTTCCAATTACCTCTTTACTTTCCAAAACATTTGCATAAGTTGGCCAAGTTAAAAACTTAGTCACTTCATCATCTGATGCCCAATTATTGTACATATTTTTTGCATCTTCTACTTTAAATTGGCGAAGAATTAACCTATTTGTTTCTATATATTCTGTTGAACAATGATTCATCGTACCTCTCCTCTAACTTCAATTTTTATAAAGTTGTTATATTTTTCAAAATAAAAAAATATCTTACTTATATAAATTATTAAACAGGTGATATTTATGATAAGCATAAGCCTTTGTATGATAGTAAAAAATGAGGAGCTAGTCCTTGGCAGATGTCTAGACTCAGTAAAAAATTTAATGGACGAAATAATCATAGTAGACACAGGCTCCACTGATAAAACAAAAGAGATAGCTTCCTTATACACAAATAAAATATATGACTTTCCCTGGATAAATGATTTCGCTGCTGCTAGGAATTTTTCCTTTTCAAAAGCCACAAAAGATTATATTATGTGGCTTGATGCAGATGATGTACTTTTATATGAAGATAATAAAAAATTACAACAACTAAAAGAAAATCTAGATGTATCTGTAGATATGGTTATTATGAGATACAATATGTCTTTTGATAAAGATGACAAACCTACCTACTCTTTTAATAGAGAAAGACTTTTAAAGAGAAGTTGCAACTACACTTGGAGCGGTCAAGTTCACGAGACCATAGATTATTTTGGCAATATTATTTATTCATCCATAGGAGTAAGCCACAAAAAAATAAAAGAAACTCCCATAGATAGAAATTTAAAAATTTACGAATATATTTTATCTCAAGGAAAAAAACTACAACCACGAGAAGAATTTTATTATGGCAGAGAACTTATGTACAACAACAGATTTGATGATGCCATAGAAGTTTTAACTTCCTTTATAAATTCTTCTTTTGGCTTTGTAGAAAATAAAATAAGTGCCTGCAAAGACTTAGCTTTTTGCTATTTTTCTCAAAACAAAAACTTAGAAGGTCTTTTATCATTATTTAGAAGTTTTCAATTTGATGAACCTAGAGCTGAGATATGTTGTGATATAGGATATTATTTTTTAAAAAAAGAAGAATACACTAAAGCCATATTTTGGTATGAACTAGCCCTTACACGCACCTTCGATGAAAAATCATCTGCCTTTCAAATTATAGATTGTTACAACTATATACCATATCTTCAACTTTGTGTTTGCTATGATAAAATTGGTAATTATCAAAAAGCTTTTGAATATAATGAATTGGCAGGTTCAATCAAACCTTATGATGAAAGTTATTTATACAATAAAGAGTATTTTAATAATTTTTTCTCTACTTTTTAGATACTTTTTAAATTATCTACTTTTCTGTTATTTTTTTATCAACATAATAAATTTTATCTGCAATATAATATATACAAGGCGAAAAAATAGGAGGCAAAATGAAAGTAAATGACAATATGTATATGCTAAAAATACCAACAAAAATGCATCCTGATAAATTTACTTATCCTGTGATAATTTTTAATAAAGGAAAAATGCTTTTAGTTGATAGTGCATATCCAGGAGAGTTTGAAACTATCAGAACTGCCTTTTATAAGGAAGGATTTGATATAAGATTTTTAAGCCATATAATATTAACTCACAGAGGCTTTGACAACTTAGGTTGTATAAAAGATATTGTAAAATACGTTCCTGATATTATAGTTATGGCACCTTCCTTAGATAATAAGTCCCTAGTTCATATAAAATTAAGCGACAACGATATTACTCCACATTTTGAAAATATAAAAGTAATATCTACTCCGGGGCACACTCCAAATCATATAAGTTTATATATAGAAGATGAAAAAACATTAATTGCAGGTAATTTATTAAATATCCAACTTAACTTGCTAGAACTTACAGATAAAGATTTAAATTTTGATAATGAAACTTATCTAAAATCCGTGAGAAAAGTTTCCAAACTGCCCATAGATAAAATTATTTCTTATCATGGAGGTATGTTAGAAGGTACAATAAGTGCAGGTATCAAAAGTTTAATTTCTTAATTTAAAAACAATTTACAAAATAGCTTTGTTAGTTAATAAAACTAATAAAGCTATTTTAATTTTATCCAAAAAATAACTTGTCTTCCTTAGAAAACAAACTTATTATATTATTAAATAGTTCTTTTGAAAGGGGTTAATATTATGAGTATAAATTTAGTAGCTGTATGTGATAAGGAAGTTGTAGCAAAACAACTAGAACAAACATGTGACAAACTTGGTTATGACATAACTTGCGAAATCCAACAAGAAAATGAAATAATCAATAAGTTATCTGATGAGGCACTAGATAAATCAAATGCCATACTATTAGTTACACAAAAAGAAATTGAACAAATTGAAGATATGGATCGATTTAAACACCGCTACTATTATCAAGTTCTTCCTATATTTATCATGCAAGATACAAAAGCTATCTTAGATGAAATAATTGAAGATCTAAAATAAATTTTTAAAATTCAAACTTTACATAAAATCAAATATTTGCACAAAAAAGGGAGGTATAATTTTTATATCTCCCTTTAAATTTAACTATATTCTATAGAATCCATGAAGTTAGTAATAAATGCTTTAAAATCTTCATCCAACTCTTTAATTTCATTAATTATGCCACATAATTCTTTTTGATTTTCTGTCCATCTATCTGTGTTAATATTCACTAAAGCTTTTGGTGATTTTATTTTTTTATAATCTGCTATTGTAGGAGGAGTAAGTAACATTAAGTCACTTGTATCTTTATAATAACCATTATTTTTAGATATAACATTTTTATGTGCTAAAGTATCATAAGTTGTTATTCCAAATTTCCCCTTATCTTCTTCCCATCTTTCACTGCCAATAGGAGGCATTGTGCTAAAATTATTATATGGAAATAATCTACTATTTGCATTTTTTTCATCTATTACTTCTTTTGAGTCATTAGTAATTGCTATATAATAGTAGTCCTTTGCATCTTGGAAATTTTCATTCCAATAGTCCATCATAATCCAATTTTCCAATTTTCTTTCCATAGAATCGTTATATGTTAATGATACTTCATGTTCTTCTACTATTATACTATTTATATCATAAACATCCAAAGGATTGTTTTTATATGCTTGTACAAATCTATATAATAAAGATAATTGAACATTAACCTTTTTAGAATTATTTATATATGTTTTAGGTAAATATTGATTATCTTTTTCTTCTAATTGATTCATAATTAAAGCACTATTTTGATATGTTGCAGTTGTTGTAACTATAAATAATACATATTTATCCCCATCTGTTGTAACTGCTTCCATAATCATATCTGGATTTCCAAATTGATCTAAAGAAGGTGCCATAAAACATTTAACAGTATGCACACTATCAACCCAAGACAGTTTACTTTTATCTGCCAAAATTATAGATCTAATAAATTGTTTTTGTTTTGCTATATCTCCTTGTATATCTAACACAATTGAGTTTAGTATACCTTTTTCTCCATAAAATACTATTTCTCTGCTCATTTTGCCTCCCCATATTAATTTGATTAAACTTTAACTTATTTAATTCTACTTATTATTCAAAACTCCTTTTTCTAAATTAAATATTATTAAAAAAATAAGTTATTATTT
>OLNJ01001630.1_pt1 | contig 11026 bp, 12 predicted proteins | sample 1672191 | NCBI WGS metagenome assembly OLNJ01 (sample SAMEA3136657, study PRJEB25190) | human gut metagenome | biome: human gut; feature: human-associated habitat; material: faeces | place: Austria | collected 2013 | reverse complement strand
AAAATAAATATAATTATATTAATATCTCTTATGAGTTTTGGGAGGTCAAATTATGTTTAGAGAAATTCGTAAAAAATCTAGAGAAATTTTTGATAATGATATAACTACTATTTTAAATTCAGCCGAATATGGAACTCTAGCTACAGTGGATGAATATGGTATGCCATATGCTACTCCATTAAATTATGTATACTATGATAATGCTATATATTTTCATTCTTCTCCTTATGGCCATAAACTTGATAATATCGCTAATAATTCTAAAGTATCTTTTTGTGTAGTTACTGATACATGTATAATCCCTGAGAAATTCACCACTAAATATAAAAGTGTAGTTGCCTTCGGTACTGCTTCTTGGGTTATAGGCACCGTTAAAGAAGCTGCTCTTATAGAATTTATAAAAAAATACTCTCCAGAATATTTAGAAAAAGGAAAAGCTTACGTAGAAAAAGCTAAAGCCTCAACTACCGTTATCAAAATAGAAATTGACTATTTAACAGGAAAATCATCAATTAAGTAAATTTCATAGCAATTTGGTGAAAAGTTTGACTTAGTCAAATGGAAATTTGACAAACCTTATATAAATATATTTTTTCAATAAAAAAGGTTAGGGTAATTTTTAAAATCACTCTAACCTTTTAATGCTTTAATCATATCAAGTTAAAGAATTTAGATCAACCATTAATCCTCATTCTTTTCGTCATCATCAATATCATCATTCTCATCATATTCATCGTCTTCGTCTTCATCTTCATCTTCATCTTCATCTTCATCTTCATCTTCATCTTCATCTTCATCTTCAAGCCTATCTTCTAACTCATCTTGTAGTTCTTCAAGCTGATCTTCATCTAAAAATATGCTTCCATCAACATTTCGCAATAATTCTAACATCTCTTGAGTTGTTAAATTTTCTATTGCATCTTCAAAATTATCCTCATCAAGTTTTACTAAGGCCTCATATTTACCTAAGCTAATTCCTTGGCTCTGAGCCTTTTCTAAATCTGATTTTTCTCCCTTTAAAAATGCTACATCAGTACCTTTAAATGTATTTTTAATAACCTGTTGAATATCTTTTTCATAATCAATATTCTCATTTCCAATAAAAGAAAATCCTACTAAAACTGCATTATTGTTATTTAAATAATTGCTTTGACTTAATAAATCTCTTAATGCTATTGTTCCTTCTTCAAAAGTCATTCCTTTTATTTTATCTAAACCTAATGCAATAGCCTCATCATTTATACCTTTTACACTCTTTATAATTCCTTTTTCATCTAAATTAAATTCTATACTAGGATTTATATCAAAAGTTAAAACTGCATAAACATTATTCATTTTACTAGTGAAAATATTCATTATTGGATTAATTAAAATTATAAATAAAGCTGCAATTGCGCCTAATGGTACTATATACTTTTTAAATGGAATTACCTTAGCTGCTTCTTTTTTCACATAAATGTCTTCTTCAAAAAAGAATATAGGGTTTCCTATCTTTAATCCATCTTTATTCTTTATTCTAGCTAATGTTCCATCTTCTTTCATAACAATAACATAGTCATCTTTTATTTCCATAACTATCCCTTTAAACATACTGCACCTCCTATCTCTTTATCCATAATCTTAAGTTTCTAAAATTCTTATCAATAATAATTACTACGGATATTATAAATTTCTTACTTCTTTTAATCACTTTTTCTGTAACAGAAAACTTTACTGAAATTTGCTTTATAGGAAGTCTTCTTTTTTCATACATAAAACTAGTTAATGGCTTTTCCTTGCTAACCTTTTCTGATAATTCTATGGCATTTCTTCTTGTATCTTCATGTTTAGGCGCCTCATCCACTAAATCTTCAAAAGTAAAGCCAAAGGCTTCTATTTCATTTTTCAGTTTACCTATTTCATTTGATAATTCATCACTTTCTTCAACCACTGTCTCTGCTACTTCAGATATGTCAATCCCTTTATCTTTAAGAGCTTCTATTGATTCAACTTTATTATTTCTATTCTCTTTTATTAGATAATTTTTCACTCTACTACTTATGACAAGCTTTGCAAAAGATGAAAAACTGCCTCTGCTCTCTTCATATTTATCTATAGCCTCTTTAAATGCAATGAGTGCTATACTTAATTCATCATCATTTTCTACGGATACGTATCTCCCAGTAATTGAACTTACAGTTTTTACTATAAACGCCATATAGTCTTGGATTAATTTATCTATACTAGTATTTTTAATATCATTAATATTCTCTTCTATAAATTCCATTTAATTATCTATACCACCTCTCTATTTTTCCTTGCAACAAAACTCTAGGAGTATCCTCCTAGAGATATTGTTAACATAATACTCTGCTAAAATTCAATTAATCATTATCATAGTGATCATCTATATCATCAAAGTCATTTATATCATCAAAGTCATCATAATCATCATAATCTAAATCTAATCCTGCTTCATGTTCTTTTAAGTCAATTATATTCTCTATTACATCATCATATTTTTGTCCATATTGATTTTCTAATTCATTTTCTAAAATCTCATCCCATGCTTCACCATTCTTAGCAAATAAATCATTAGCCCAATTTGTTCCATATTTACTTTCTATAGCTTTTACTATCTCATCTCTTTTACCTATTTCTTCTACTGTATAATAATCATAGTCATCTATATCATCAATCCCTAACTCATTTTCTTTTCTTTCTATAACATAATCAATCAAGTCATCATACTTTATGCCAAAATATGCTTCTAACTCATTTTCTAAAATTTCATCCCATCCTTCACTATTTTTTGCCAATAAATCTGTTGCCCAATTTGAACCATATTTATTTACTATATAATTTTCTATTTCTGATATACTAACATTTCCTCCAGTATATTTTGAAGTTTCTGCTACATTTACTGGTTTTACTTCTACTGTTTTGTTAACTCCACCGTCATTACTTGAAGCCATTGCTGTTAAGCCTGCTCCACATATACCTGCTACTACTAACCCAGCTAAAATTTTATTCATTTTCATTTTAAATTCCTCCATTTACTTTCTTTTTAATATTAAATACCTAATCTGTTTTTTATTTAGGTACCACTTTTCTAATTTTGTTTAAATTCTTTTTACATTATTAAATACCATATGCTTTTTAATTTTAGGTACCTTTAGTGATTTTTCTTATTTTTTTTACTTCACTTCCTTCTGACACTATTAAATACAAGTTGCTATTTAATCTTTGGTACCTTTTTAGCCGAAAGTCCAAATTTTATTTAATATTTATAGAATTGTAGTTTCTTATTGATATATAATAAGAATATATATTTGAATAACATATTAATAAAAATGGAGAGATTTTATGAGAAATAATATATGTATAAAATGCAATTCTAGAAAAATAGTAAAAGTTGGTAAAGAATCAAGATATAATAATGCAATATATCTAAATGCCTTTAAAAATGCTATCGCAACAAAATACATATGTTGCGATTGTGGATACTTTGAAGAGTATTATGAAAATGAAAAGGACAGAGAAGCTATTTATAAAACTTATAGTGAATAACCAATTGATATACAATGAGTTAAAAGTGGACAAATTTATACTTGTTCACTTTTATAATAAATGTCTACATTACTTCAAAATAGAGCCGTTTATTATCATTCATTTTTTATTTTATACTTTAATAACCTTTTGCAAAATAAAAGAAGCTAAGCATTTGCTCAGCTTCATTAAACTATATTAATAATATTTTATTTTTCTAGTATATTCTTTAGCTCTTCAAAACTTTCAATTACTAATTCAGCATCTTCAACATTCCCAAAACCATACTTTGCATAAATAAAAGGTATATTACATTCCTTTGTTGCATTATAATCCCCTTCTGTATCTCCAACATATATAGGATTTTGTAACTTATTTCTCTCTATAACTAACTTTATATTATCACCTTTAGGTAAGCCAGTTCTTTCATAATTCTCAAAGTCAATAAAATACTTTTCTAAGTTATGAGCTTCCAAGAAGGCTTCAACATAACCATTTTGACAATTGCTAACAATAAACAGCTTATACTTTTTGTTAAGTTCAATAAGTACCTCTTCAACATTATCATATAAATTTCCACCATTTACTCTTAAATAATCACATTCAGCAGCTGCACACTCATCAAATATTTCTAATCCTAATTTTTTATCAACATTTGGTAGTAATCTTTCAACTATTTCCTCGGAGGTTAACCCCATTATACTTTGAATCTCTTCAATTGTAATAACCTTATTAATTTCTTGATAATTATTTTTTAATACATTATTCCATACGTCTAAAATACTATAAGTTGCATCCCACAACGTTCCATCTAAATCAAATATAATACTATCTATTCTCATCCCTATTTCTCCACCTTTTAAATTTATACCCTTGCTTATTATGAAAACTAAAATACCTCTCTATATAAATATATCATTATGGCTAATATAAAACTATATTACTTTTATACTCTTTTAGCCTCATACTTTTTTTATATTAGGGCAAATTAAAATATAACTTTATTTTGAGGTGTAATTATGCTTGAAGAATTATTTGATATTTATCTACCGATTTTAATTCATCTTTTTGAATTAATGGGAATTATTATATTAACTCTCGGTACTTTCACTGCCTTTATCAACTACTTTAGAGGTAAATTTTCAAAAAAAGATTATAAGGTTAAATATGAATTTGCTGATGTTATGGTTACAGCATTAGATTTTAAGTTATCAGCTGAAATTTTAAAAACCGTAATAATAAGAAGCAAGGAAGAACTAGTAATCCTTGCTGTAGTATTTATAATAAGAATTATTATGACTTTTGTGTTAGAAAAAGAAATGAAAACACAAGAAAAGAAAGAAAAATTTAAATAAAGTGCAAACTAATACAATTAAGAGTTAATAATTTAAATACTAAATTATTAACTCTTCTCTTTTAACTATTAATTTTATTAATTCGTTACAATATTATTAACTAGCTTTTGAATCCATATTAATTCTACTAAGTAGCATTAGCTTATTAACTTCTAAATTACTATTATCATTATTGTAGCTATACCATCTCTTCATGAATTCTTCATTTGAGTCTATTAAATCTTGAAAATATACAATATTAAAATCATCAATAAATGTGTTTAAAACCTCATTAAATTCTTCTGATTTAAGTAAATTTACAACGAAGCCTCTATTCCAGCTTTCATCATTTATATATTTATCATTAATAACTTGTCCTTCTTTTGGTAATGATTTATCTACAGTATTTCTTACTATATTTTCATTACCATATAACGCTACTAGTAAATTTATAAAGTTTTCTTTTGGTGGGGCTATCTTATTAACATAACAATCTATATTGTACTTTTCCTTTATATAATTATAAAATTCTATTATTTTATAAAGACTCAAAATCCACGCATTTTCTTCAAATTCAGAAATAACCTTAAATTCATTTATTAATAAATCTTCTTTTCTTTTATCTAAAACTCCTAATTTATACTCTTTTATCTGTTTATCCATCCACTTTATCAAAGCTGTATTATTTATTGTATCCACATCACTTTCATAAACTGGAATATAGTATTTATCATTAATTAATTTGTAGTAAAGAATCCTTTTTCTATAACAACTACTAATAAAGTTATCATATTTAATTAAATTTTCTTTCCAATTATAAAATCTCTGATCCCATATAAACCCTATTGAATCAAGCTTTTCTATGAATTCTGGATTTAAAATTCTCTTATTATAAAGAGTTCTTTGAAGACTTATAAAACTATATAATCTACTATACTCTTCTGAATTAGGTACATTTATGTTCCCATATAAGCTTTTAAACTCACATAATGCGTCAAAATACTCTTCCCAATTATATGTTATCTTTTTCTCTATATTTTTAAGTTGCGATATTAGTTCAAAATGCTCATCATATAACGCTAAACGCACCTCATCACTTTCTACCCCTATACTTTTTCTATACTCATTATGTAAAGCTTTAGCTTCTTCTAACTGAGTTCTAAACTTCATAAGCTCTAAATTATCTATATTATCTACAAAGGCAAACACAATAGGAGTTTTATTAGCTGAATCTGCTGTTAGACATCGTCCAAGTTGCTGATAATATATAGTTGGAGATTTAGTTGTTCTAAGCATAATAATTCCACTTATATTTTTAATGTGAATTCCTTCATTTAATTTACTTATGGAAAATAATAGTTTTACTTCTTCTTTACAATCATTATTTTCAAAATCAAAAAGCTCTAAAGTATTATTATTCTCTGATGTCACTATGTACTCTTTAACTTTTACAGTAGGTTCTAAAATATTATTAAACCAAGTTATTACCTCATCCTTCATTTCATTTAGGTGTTTATTATTTTCACAAAAAACTATGAATTTTAGATTATCTACTTTAGGTAAATGCTTCTTAATAACATGCTCTGCTTTACTTTCTTTTTCGTATAAAGCTTTATAAATATTAAGCTCTTCTATATACTTTTTTCTATCCTCTGTAGATATATTATATTTTTTCATTAGCTTCATCTTTTTATCTATTTCTTTATCAAGATTATACATAGCTGAAACATATATAGGACTAGGTAAAATCCTTCTTACTATAGCTTCTGAAAGGCTTAATGGTGTTGTAGATACACCATCTAAAAGCTCACTAATCATATCTCTATTATTATCTAAAAATCTTATTGGAGTTGCTGATAATCCTACAACTTTTGCACTTGAATTTTTATCTAAAATGTAGCTTACAGCTTTCCCCCAGTTTAATGCCCCAGCTCTATGAAGCTCATCTAAAATTATTAAATCTACCTTTAAATTATCTATCTTCCCTTTAGAGTACATAGCTGAAAACTTACTATATGTATAAAATTTACACCTTGTCATACTCCAAGGGGCTAGTCTCTTCAATCTCTCAATAATTTCATTTGTTGGCGCTAAAAGAATAGAATCTTTCTTTATATAGTCAAATAATAATTGAAGTATAATAAAACTCTTTCCTGTTCCCGTAGCATTAGGTACAGCCACTCTATTTTTATTTTCTAATATGGCCTTTATTTCTTTATATGTGTATCTATTATGAGGTCTTAAATCTGGCAATAATACTTGTCCATTATCATCTTCTGAAAAATTATTTATAAGCTCTTCAATATAATCAAAACTTTCTAAAGTCATGTTAGTTTTATTAAATATATTAATCTTTTCAACATATCCATTTAAGGATATTATCATAAAATATTTGCAGTTATATCTTTTACTCGATTCTTTTTCAAACTTAACTAATTCTTCTCTTATCACTGTATTAGTTAATGGCTTACTTACATTTTTAGCTTGTACTATCCATACCACTTTATTAGGATTATTCTTTCTTGATAAAAGTATATCTGCTCCCCCATCCCATGAGCCTCCATTAACTGTTGCTATAAATCCATTACCTTCAAAAAGAAATGCTAAATACTCCTCAAATAGTTTTCCTTTAATATGTATATAAGCTTCATTTAATATTTCCTTGATTAAATATATTTCCTTATTGTAGGTCATCTTCTTTAGTTTATCTAATATGCAATTTTTATCTTCTTCTTTCATATCTTAAGAAATTTTCTCCTATGTTAGTAATCTTTTCTTTCTTAATATAGCAAGAATAGTTAATACTCCCAAGACAAAAATATCCATTTAATAATGTAATTTGTTCCAAATTTGAATTTTGTTTAACTTTTTTGAAGATATAGATGAATTTTACTCCATTATTTTTAGATAGAATTACTATTTATAATTAAGCTAAATAAACTTAAGAAATAAGAATTTTACTTCTAATCGTCGCTACATACACAGAATGAATTTTGTAGCTCTACATATTCTTCTTTACTAAGTGATTTTAAGTATTCATCAAAGTGATCTTCTGAACAAAAGTATCCAATCTTATTTTCAAAATAATCTTTTGATAATTCTTTTTTGCAAAATAAACATTTTTTCATTTTTATCACTATCCTAACCTTCGTTAATTTTATATTTCATATGTTATATATCTTAAAATATTAATAGTTACTATTTTATCTTATAGACAAAATAGTAACTATTACACTTCTTCATTAAAAATAGTTTCTACAATTTACTTACTTTTATTAGAGCTTGAAGAAGACTCCTTCATTTTACTACTTATTATAGAATTTTCAATTATAGTGTAAAATATAGCCTCTTCTACATCAATATCACTTTTATCTCTTATCTCAATATTATATCTATGTGTTGGACTAAAAAATCTTCCATCTATGACATAGTCTACATTATTCTCATTATCATAAATTTTATAATCTTTACAGAACAGTATCGCATCTGGAATAGCTCTCCCCTGTTTATTATGATTTTCATCATAGAAGTATTGTACACGCTTTAATCTCCAAAAGTCTCTTTGCTTTTCCTCACCTATATATCCAGTTGTATCTCCGTTAGCATCTTCTACCTTTGCTAATCTATTAATTGATATATTAAAAAGTTTTACTTGTGTTAATCCTAACCTTTTTATTTGACTTTCCTTCTTTATAAGATTGCCATGAATATCCTTTAACTGAAGAGTATCTCCAAAGATAGGAAAGAATTTTCCTTTAACTTCGCCTATTAAAACTCCATCACTAAGAATATAATAATGTTTTCTAAAGGAAAATAATTTTTTCTCCATAGTAATTTCATCAGAAAGTTCTATTATTTCTTCAAAAGTCTGTGTTTGTGGATTGATTATATCTGTTGATGTTTTTCCAAATACTCTAATCTTTTGAGCAATGTAAAATCCTAATGTCAATAAAAGTATAAATATAAGTATTCCACATACTATCTTAATAAATTTATTTAAAACTCTCATTTTCTTCCCCCAACTAATATAAGTTATTAAATAATTGTATCACCGAAAAATTAGTCCAGCAAGTTATAAACTAAGAACAAAAGTGATTACAGTAAGCAATAATTTACCGTAATCACTTCTCAAAATTGTATTTTATTATTTTTTACATATTAAACAAAGATAAAATCCTTCCATAAATTCATTTGGAATAATTCTGATAGATCTACTTATTCTCTCATCATACACCTTATCTTTATAAAAAATTGCTCCTTTTTTATAATTAGGAATATTTATATTTATAGGCAAAATATCTGCATCTTTATTCTTTTTTAATAAATAATTTACTACTTCCTCATTTTCTTGTGGTGAAATTGTACAAGTTGAATACATCATAACACCACCTCTTTTTAATGTTGCAAAAGCTGATTGAATAAGTTCTCTCTGTACTTTTATAAATGGTCCATTCTTTAGCAATTTAAGCTTCTTAGTATTTTTAATATTAATTGTCCCCTCTCCTGAACAAGGTACATCTAATAATATCTTATCAAAATATTCCTTATAAATATTCATTAGCTTTCTACCATCTAGATTTAATGTAGTAACATTATTAGCTCCATGCTTTTCTATATTAAAATTTAATCTTTCATATCTAATTTTGTTAACTTCGTTTGCAATTATTTCACCTTTATTATTCATCTTTTCTGATAACTTCAAAGTTTTTCCACCTGGTGCCGCACACATATCAAGTACTTTATCTTTCTCATTTACATCTAATATTTCTGCTGGTATTATACTAGATAAATTTTGCATATATATATATCCTTTTCTATATGATTCTAACCTCTGTAGTAATCTTTCTTGCTTTTCTTTCAATATATATACGTCTTTAAAACAAGTGCTTTTATCTACTTTAATATTTTTTCTTTTTAGTTCCTCCAAAGTCTTATCGCTACCTTTTTTTAACCTATTTATCCTAAAGGTTGTCCTTCTTCCTACTAAATAACTTTTTAATATTAAGTCAACTTCTTTTGGAGTATATATCTCATATAACATATCTAGATAATACTCTGGGAATAACCCTCTAAGTCCTTTAATACCTATATTTATAGCCATAAATCCTCCCCCTAATTTATAACTTTATATATTATATGTTGAGTTTCTAATATTTATATTCCAATTATGTTTTACTAAAGTTAAATAAAAAAACAGATTACTATAATAAAAACTTATTAAGTAGTCTGCTATTTTTTCATTTACATTTACTTAATTTTGCTCCATATAAGTTCCCATGCCTCATTATTATAATTTTCAAAATCCATATGACAACAATCCCAATTATCAGGTTTAATTCCTGAATAAGGCTTAAATCCAAACTTTAAATATAAAGCTATAGCCTTATAACTCCAAGTTTGTGTTTTTAAATATACATACTTTTCACCTTTTAATTTTTCATTTTTCAAAATATATGATATAAGAGCTTTTCCTAATCCCTTTCCTCTATAATCAGGATGAACTGAAAGCCAATGTAATCTATACTTTATTCCTTCATCAAAATGCTTTCCAAACCATAATGATGCAGTTGCAACTACTTTTCCTTTAGGGCTCTCTACAAAATAACAATAATTACTTAAATCAACATTTTCCTTAATAAATTCATCTTCAAAATATCTTTTAGCATCGGATACATCTTTGAATTCACCCACTTCTGTTTGAAGCTTGCTCCATTCTTCTTCCATCCCTTTTTCATAAGGTTTAATTGTATATCCTACTGGCAATTTATACTTTCTAAAAAATTCACTATTTCTTCTTATCATTAATACCTCGTAATATTTTATCGATTTATCCATAACTTATTCTCCCTGTATAGTTCTATATTAATAATTCTATGAAAAAAATATTTATTAATGATTTTTATTTTTCCATCTCAAATTTAAGCAAAATTTATTGAAAAAAATTAAAAATACTAAATAAATACATATAACTTTTAATTGATTATTCTTTCTTACAAAAGCTTTCCATTTCAACTTTGACTTTCTTTGACCTTATTCGTATAATATAACTGTACAAAGAAATAAGATATAAAAAATAAATTATTAAAGGAGGTCTTTGTATGTATGGTTTAGTACCTTTCAAATTTAATAACAGAGGAAACAGAGGATTAACAATCAATGATATG
>OLNJ01001629.1_pt1 | contig 11028 bp, 17 predicted proteins | sample 1672191 | NCBI WGS metagenome assembly OLNJ01 (sample SAMEA3136657, study PRJEB25190) | human gut metagenome | biome: human gut; feature: human-associated habitat; material: faeces | place: Austria | collected 2013 | reverse complement strand
TGCTAAAACTTTCTCATGTCTTAATCCGTATTCTTCAATTAATTCATTTAGTTTGTTTTTTAATTCTCTCATGACTCCCTCCCTAACTGTCTTTTACTTTAATAATTCATCAACCGTTACTCCTAAGTAATCAGCTATTTTCTTTACTGTATATATCCCTGGATTTTTATTCTTTTCTTTTAAAATTTTATATAAATTTTCATGATTTACACCTGCTCCTCTAGATAGTTGATGTACGTTTATATTTCTTTCTTTTAAAATTCGATTCAAATTGTCATTTAATTTCATTTTTCTCACCCTTATGATATAATTTTATATGGAATATTTTTCCAAATATAAACAAAGGAGATATAATATTTATGAATACTTGCCCATTTTGCGGAGCTATAAATTCTATAGCTAATATAGCTCCTCCGCCAGGAACAAATGCATTTATGCTTATGGCTATTAATACAAATGGTAATTTTAATATACCACCAGATGGATTACTCGTTACTGTTAAAGGTTGTAATCATTGTGGCTCAATGATGTTTGGTTCTAGTGAGTTAGTCGGTCAAGAAATTAGACACGATTAATATAATATATTTCAGAACAATCTATAAACTGCTCTTGAACTTGCCCTTCTTGAGCAGTTTTCTCATTAAACCCTAAATACTCATTCATATTTTCAAACTCTAAATATTCATTTATATCTTTAAATTCTATTGTTACTTTCATTCTTACACCTCTTTATTTTTTAATATTTAACTTATCTATCTGCATTTAATATATCTCGTATTCTTAATGCATTAACCATCGTATTAAGGACTAATCCTTCTATAACTCTTCCATTCTTGTAAATAACGTATTTATCACATATTCTCTCTACTGTATGTATTTCTGTATTAACTTCTTTATGATCCATGGCCATTACTTTATGCTTTTTTATAATCTTTGCAATCATAGTCCCACTAAGTGGCTTTTCATTAACTAGATCTTTTGTAAATATATAATCTTTATTGTCTTTATATTTAGTCAGTATTTTTAAACCTGCTGTTATTTGAGGAGATATTGCCATTCTAAAAACTCTATCCCCTCGCTGAATCCGTATTAATGAGAATGAATTATCTATATCTTGCACTTGTAAATTGCTTATTTCTGAATACTTTAAATTTCTCTTATGCAATTCAACGATAATATTATTCCTTATGGTCCTATACTCTTTTTCTGTGCTTTTGTTTATTTCAAATTGTTTTAGGTCAACTTGTTTGCCATCCAATTTTCCTATATCTATTTTTTTAAATTCTTCTATAACGGTTTCGTTTTCTCGTGTTTTTTCCGACATTTCGCAACCTCATTCTTTTATTATCTGAATTTTCTTCTTTGATTTTCTAGAAGTAGTCTTTCCAGTTCATCTTCTTCATAGTTTACAAATGTATTATTTACATTGTGTGCTCTGTTTTTCTTAACATATTTCGTTTTACTTGTTGCATTTTCAAGTTTCTTTTTCTTAAAATCCTTATCTGTAATTTCTCTGTTTTTCATATATTCTTCTAAAGTGCATTCCTTATCTTTTATACAGTTGTTTACGATAGTTTTTAGATATTGAAACTTATTATTTTTGTTATGTGCCTTTTCTAATAATAAATCGAATAACTCGTTAGATAGGATTAATGTATTTGCTATAAACCTTTTTATTGGTGGAGTTATTCTTTCAACCTCAAACCATTCTTTGTATAATTTTATTCTTCGATTTACTTCTGTAGTTGAACAGTCATCATCAATCATATTGTTATTATTAATACTGTTACTATTAATACTGTTACTATTAATATCGTACCAATTTTGATGAGTCTCATTTTGAGGAGTTACATTTTGAGACTGCTCAGAAGAAATATTTTCTTGTACTTTTAAAAATTGTTTTTTTTGTTTTATTTTACAGTTTTCATCTATAACAACTTTAGAAGTATCTATTGCTTGCTTTAAAATATATAAATTAGATCCAGCTACGCTTTTTCCTAAAGAGTTTATGGATCTTTGTTGCTTTATTTCTAAATACCCAAGTTCAACAAGAGGATTTAAATTTTTATAATATCTAGTTCTAGATATCCCTAGATCATTCAGTATCGTTTGAACTCTTGGAAATGCACTATTCCCAGCTCCACAATATGAGCTAAAGTACATATATATCGCTTTACTCTCTATACTAAGTCGAGTATCTTTCATCACCATTTTAGGGGCAAATCCAAACCCTTTACTATTTATACCTTCCATAACAACAGTATTTTCCACAAAATTTCCTCCTACCCGTTATATTATGATTGCTATTTAGAGTGTGATTTGTACTAAAAATCACACCCTTTTTATTGATTAATTTTAGACATCAATTCAATAACAGCTTCTCCAACCTCATTTTCAGTTAGTTCTGATATAAATAATGTTTGTATAACTGTTAATGCAATTATTCTATTTTTTTCATTTAAGCATTTTAATTTGTTATATAATAATTCTTCATGTTGACAAGCCATCTTTCAACCTCCTAATTTTATTACTTGTCAACATTTTAGTATCTTTATCAACTTTTGTCAACATCATTTTTTTATTTTGTTGACAAGTAAGCATTTTATGTAGTAATATATCCTTGTATTTAATGAATTAGGAGGTTTTTAAATTGAGTATAAACAACAATATAAAAACACTTCGAGAAGATCATTTAGGAATCAGTCAAGCTGAATTCGCAGAGAAAATCGGACTTAAGAGAAATTCTATTTCTCTTATAGAGACAAGTAGAAGAAATCCTTCCGAGAGGACTATTTCTGATATTTGTGAGATTTTTAATGTTAATATCGAGTGGTTGCAAAATGGAACTGGAGAAGTATTTAAAAAAAATATTTCTAGTAATCACTTTGCATATTTTATATCTCAGATAGGAATGTCTGATGATGAAAAAATGAAAGATGCTATATATAAATATTCTAAATTAAACAAAAAGAATAAAAAAATAGCTGATAAAATGATTAATTTTCTTCTTGAAGAACAATAAAAAAAGCAGTCTAACTGCTTTTTTTTATTCCTTTAATTGTGAAATATACATATTCTAAAATTTTTATACTGTTAATATATTTTATTTCATCTATAATTATTTTTTTTAACTCTATTATTTTATTTTCTTTCATAACTCCTCCAAATATAAAAAATATCCAAAATTTACCCCCTAGGAGGCTTTTTATTCCTTCTTTCGATACTTTATTCAAATAAAGGTTATTTTTCGCTTAAATCGGCTTTAATAAATTGTTCTCATACTCCCTATGATTTCACCCACTACTTTAACCCTTTCACTGTTAAGCTCTAAAGATTCATATAGTTCATTTTCAAATTCTAATCTTACTAAATCATTTTTTACTTTGTAATATCTAGCAACTACAACTTTTTTATAATCTATAAATACAATTGCTATTTTCTTATTGTTTATAGATCTTTTATAATCTACAAGAATATAATCATCTTTTAATATTCCAGCTCCTATCATGCTATCATCTGACATTCTTATTATAAAATTACTATTACCTCGCAAAAGAAACGCAGGTAATTTAATAACCTCTGTTACATATTCCTTTGCTATAGGATTAGAAAGCTTTATTTTATCAAGAACAGGAACCTCTATTATTTCTTGATTCATTCCTTCTACAAACTCTATATCTTCATGTAAAATTTCTATCGTTCTTGGCTTATCTTCATCTCTCTTTATGTATTTCGCTTCTTCAAGTTTTTTAAGATGATTATGTACCGTACTAATTGAGTTTAATCCAACAGACTCAGCGATTTCTCTTATTGTTGGAGCATATTTTTTTATTTTTATGTATTCCACTATATATTTATATATTTCTTCTTGTCTTTTACTTAAAGTCCCCATATTACCACCACCTAATCAAAATATGAAACATATGTTCTTTATTTAGACATTATCATATTTAAATTTAGTTTGTAAATAGTTTTGGTAAAAAACGAACATAGTTTCTATATTGAAAGGTAACAATTTGATACGATTACTTAATACTATTATTTTTTATAAAAATTATTTTAGTTTTATTTTTATAATTGTTGTTTGTTTTTGTAAAAAAACACCTTTCATAGTATATAAATAGTATTTAATAGTATTTAATAGTATTTAGGAACTTCTGAATACATTGGTATAACTAAGGTACAAGAGTCTAAAGGTAACAATTTGATACGGAAAGGTAACAATTTGATACGGAAAGGTAACAATTTGATACTCTAAAGGTAACAATTTGATACGGAAAGGTAACAATTTGATACTCTAAAGGTAACAGAAAATAAAAAATGTTGCATTTAAATAATCACTTATGTATAATCAGCTTATAAAGACATTAAAGGTAACAATTTGATACTTGGAATAGATTATAGGGGGATTATTATGAACGAAAATATATCTAATGAAAATAATATAGATTTATTAATGCAAGGGAAACAGCTAGTACATACTTCTTATGAAGTTACGGCTATACAAAATAGAATTTTTTATTACTGCCTTTTAAATGCTCAAAAAGAAAAGAATGGGAATTTATCATGTAATGTAAAATTAGAAGATATAAAAACTCTTATACCTAACAAAAATCAAAGGACTTTAAATAATATAAAGAAAACTTTTCAGGTATTAAAAAATACATCATTAGAATTTGAAAAAAGTGAAAATGGAGATAAGATTGAGTGCGATTATAACTTAATCGCTGGAAGTGAGTATAATACCAATAAAGAAACATTTAAAATATTTTTTATGGATAGACTATATAAACACATTATAGATTACACAATTTATGCACCACTTAACTTAGATATATTAACAAAATTTAAAAGTTTTTATTCTCAGAGATTATATGAGTTACTAAGATTATGGAGTCGAACTGATATTGTTATAAATAAAAATTTTAAAATAGATCAATTAAGGTTTATATTAGGAGTAGAGAATAAATATCCTGAATATAAAAATTTTAAGCAGAGGGTATTAAATCAAGCTATAAAAGAAATTAATTCTATAGGAAATATGAAGGTAGATATCGAAGAAGTTAAGAATGGTAGAAAAGTAGATGAAATTAAATTTATTATATTAGATTATGAAAGAAAGACATACTTCAAAAAAAATGACTCTACATTCATAATTAAAGATAAGTATCATGAAGATGAATATGTAAATAATGAAATTATAGATAATAAGGATTTAGAAACTAATTTTTACATACCAAATGAGAAGTTATTTACAAATAAAACTTTAGAAAATTTTAAGAATGATTTTAAAGAATATGATTTTCGTGAAAAGGATTTAAAAAAATTATTACAAGAGTCAATTTTAGCTACTCTTGACAAGGATAATGATGAAAAAATAAAAGTAAAGTCATATGATTATTTCAAAACAACTTTAACAAATAAAATAAACGATTCTCGAACTATTAAGTCAAAAAAGAGTAAGAGACCTCACTTTGATAATTCAAATATGGTAGTTTCAGACATGTCAGGTGAATCAGTAAATATTATAGATTTAGATGACGATTATATTCAAAAAAAGAATCGTGAAAAATGGGCATAAAAATACAACTAACAGAACTAAGATCATAGGAGATGTATTATGAGTATAACTGTAAGAAAATTAAAGTTAATAATTGTAAATAGTGATGATAAAGCTAGAAATAATCAATATAAATTTATAAGAGACTCACAATATGCTCAATATCAAGCCTTAAATTTGGGGATGGGGTATATGATGGCTGGTTATCTAGCTTGTAATAGAGATATTAAATCAGAAGAATTCAAAGAGTGGCAAAAAGGGTTAAAGAACTCGAATCCAGTATTTCAAGGAATTGAATATGGTAAAGGGATAGATACTTTATCAGCAGTAACTCAAAAGATAAAAAAAGATTTTAGCACATCTTTGAAAAATGGATTAGCAAAAGGAGAAAGATCATCTATTAATTACAAGAGAAATTTCCCTCTTATGACTAGAGGTAGAAACTTAAATTTCTACGAAGAAGATGGAGATATTTTTATTAAATGGGTTAATAAGATATTGTTTAAAGTAGTTTTTAACAAGAGAAAAGAAAATACTATTGAATTACAACATACTTTAAATAAAGTAATAAATGGAGAATATAAAGTATCTCAAAGTTCTTTAGAGTTTGATAGGAATAATAACTTGATTTTAAATTTAACAATGGATATTCCTTTTAAAAAGCAAGAAGAATTTGTAGAAGGAAGAGTATTAGGTGTAGATTTAGGCATAGCAGTTCCTGCATACGTTTGTTTATCAGATGATACATATAAAAGAAAACCTATAGGATCTTATGAGGATTTCTTTAAAGTTAGAAAACAATTTAAAGAAAGAAGAGAAAGACTTCAAAGACAATTAAAAATGGTTAAGGGTGGTAAAGGCAGAAATAAAAAACTACAAGCACTAAATTCTTTTAGAGAAAAAGAACGTAATTATGCTAAAACTTATAATCATAATATATCAAAAATGATAATAGATTTTGCAAAACAACATAAATGTAAACAGATAAACATAGAGAATTTAAGTGGAAATTCATTCGATGAAAAAATACTAAGCTCTTGGTCATATTATGAATTACAACAAATGATAACATATAAAGCAGAACGTATTGGGATAAATGTGAAGAAGGTTGAAGCCTCTTATACCTCTCAAACTTGCAGTAGGTGTGGTCATATAGATAAGGAAAACAGACAGACTCAAGATAGGTTTAAATGCATTAAATGCGATTTTGAACTTAATGCAGATCATAATGCTGCTATAAATATAGCAAGAAGTAATAAATATGTAAAATAAGTATTGATACATTCTAATCTTTAATATATTTTATAGATAAACAATTGAATAAAAAATATTATATACGGGCGATTCACCGTCCGAAGGTTGAGGATACGTAAGAATATAAGTCTAGGCTTTGGCCAACAGATTTCCGTATCACTCGATAAATCACATAGTGTTTAAAATTGCAGTGTTTGATTATTAATTTTGAATACGCTGCAATAGTTGATATAACAGTGATTTCGGAATTATAAAAACTGAATAAGAATTCACTATCGTATGTTCACTGCAAATTATAAAAATAAACTTAATGAAACTATTGAAAATGCTATATTTGTTTTGGGGTTTTATATAAACTATGTGGTATGTGAATATAGTAGTATACAAAACTATATCAGATAAACTATGTTCGTTTTATATAAACTATGTGGTATGTGAATGCCATAAAAATAACACTAGCAGCACTACAAGCGAATCGGTTTTATATAAACTATGTGGTATGTGAATTATAGTATTATTAAATAATAATTTATATAGTATTAGGTTTTATATAAACTATGTGGTATGTGAATAAGAGATGGAACGATATAGTAACAAGAGAACTATCTGGTTTTATATAAACTATGTGGTATGTGAATGGGTTACAAGCATATGATCCAGATAATAAAGATAAGGTTTTATATAAACTATGTGGTATGTGAATGGAAAAAAAGGAAAGAAACTATGCCTACAATTCCAACGTTTTATATAAACTATGTGGTATGTGAATTCAGATGTATATAACATATACAAAGATATAGAGGATAGTTTTATATAAACTATGTGGTATGTGAATATTAAGATGCTTAATTCATCGTCTTCTGTAAGCTCAGTTTTATATAAACTATGTGGTATGTGAATCCTAAGCTGTTAATAACCCAGCTGCCAAGCTTTGCATGTTTTATATAAACTATGTGGTATGTGAATTATAGAATATGCTTTCTACACTAATAGGGATGATTTAGTTTTATATAAACTATGTGGTATGTGAATGCATTTCTCTACTAAATCCATAGATAGTTCAGAACTAGTTTTATATAAACTATGTGGTATGTGAATAGTATAAATGACATACCAAATTACATAAATTACAAAGGTTTTATATAAACTATGTGATAGATGAATAGGATATTAACTATTGTATTGGTTATGTAAAACGAGAAAATTTTTATTAACTGTATAATATTTTATCAAAGAGTAAGTTTTAACTTACTCTTTTTTATTGTCTATTTTCAGTTTCATATAAGAGGATTAAATATATGATTACTAGAATAGTATAAAAATTAAAATTACATTTCTCATTCAATTATATTACGCAAAAATGTTAGTTTATTTACGTAATATAAAGTAAGTACAATTGTTTTTTACTAACAAAAACGTAAAAATGTTAGTTTATTTGTGAAAAATGAAGTGATAGATTTTATATTTTACTAACAAAAACGTAAAAATGTTAGTAAAATGTATTTACATTTATTTCTAATTATGATATTATTAAATAGTCGAAAGATAAAATTTTAATAGAAAAGAGGAATATATATGGTTGAAGTTATCTCAGTATCAGCTGGTAATATAACTTTTATAGGAGCTGGTGAAGAATTATTTATAACAGAGGCTAGATTAAGAAAAGCTACAGATGAAGATGTAGAGGCAGAAAAAGAAATTGTCGAGATAAATGGTGAAAAATTAGTATTTGGAGAAGGTAAATTCGAAAATGATACTATAAAATATCTTAAAGAAAACTATATGAAATTATTGCATTACACTATAGCTAAAACAGCATCACAAGATATAGTTAATTTAGTAATAGATATACCAGGCGGTCAATACAATGCCCATCATAAAAAAATGAAAGATAAAATAATGGATAATAATACAATAGATTTAAAAATAAATGGAGAGTTAAAAAAGATAGTAATTGCAGATGTTTGGATTCAGCCGGAGGGGTATGCATCATTTAAAGTCGCACAGGCTCAAAACTTAGGTGCAGACAAATTAATTCCTAATACAGCAAGTCTTATCTTTAATATAGGTGGTGGTACATCTGATCTTGTTTTTATAGATGAAAATGGTAAGTATGATAAAGCAGATTCAATCCACACTGGATTATTAGACTTATATGGTAAAGTTGTATCTGAATTAGAATCTAAACATGATTATTATAAAGTCACTGTTGAAGATGCTAAAGAGTATTTTAGAGGTAATAAAAAATCTCATAAAATAAAAGGGACTTCTTTTAAGATTCAGCCAACAGAAGATACTTTTGACGATATTTATAATGATTTAAAACGTAAAGCACCCGATGTTGAACATAGAAATATATACCTTATAGGTGGTGGAGCAGAAGTATTCGGAAATAAATTAACAGAAAAGCTACCGCAAACTATAACTGTAACAGATATAGCTATGGATGCAAAAGCAATGAAGGTACTTGGAGGAGCTAAGAAATGGAGCAACCAAAAATAAAGAAAACTAGACCTAAGGAAATAAGGGTAACATTTAAAGAAAAAGAAGAATTTCTTTATGAGTTTGTAAAATCAAAAAAATCAATAAGTGCATATGTAAAAGAGCTAATACAAAAAGATTTAGAAGGTACAAAAAATCAAGATGATTCTTCAAAAATAATAGAACAGTTAATGTCAAAGATTTTAGATTTAAGTAAAGATACAAATGAAAGTAAAGATACAAATGAAAGTAAAGATGTGAACGAAAGTCAAAAAGAGCATCAGCAACAAGAGCGTTTAAATACTTATGATAATGATGTAACCTACGAAGGGTTACATATAGAATCAGAGGAAGAGTTTTAATTGAATAAAAAAAGAACGTAACCTCAAAAAGTGGTATACGCCCTTACATCGCTAATAAGAGTATATCACTTTTTGGTTAAACATACAATAAATTAATCAAAAAGGAAGGTATATAAAATTGGAAAACTTAATAATAAACGGAATATTAAAATTAGAAAAACTTGAAAAGGAGCATGGGAAAATGGGAACTATTATTGCACTACTAATAATAGTTATAACTACAATAGTAGCTGCATATCTAATTGGTACAATTCTAATTCACTGGTTAGAAATTTGTAACTGGGCATTAGAAACTTTTACAGGTTGGAGACTTAAGTAATGGACCAGTTATTTTTTGAAGAAGTGCTCTATGATCTGTTTGTAGCAAAGACTTGTAGCAATTGCAAAAATGATTGTAAAATATTATGTTTATCTAAAGATGCAGAAATATATTGTACTAAATATAAGAAAGATACAAAATAATTATAGAAAAAAGGATATAGAGGATTAATTCCTACAATTCCTTTTTACAAAAAAATCCAAATGATGTTTTGTTATGCATACAATGGGTAAAATAAATATTGTAAAATAAGTAACTATATACTTATTTTGCTGATCTTAATTGATATCATATACAATATATTTAAAACTTATCTTATTCGAATGTATAAAAAGAGTTAGAGGATTAATTTCTCTAGCTCTTTTTATATGAAGTATTCTAAGATTATATATAAAAGAAAATATATAAAATAAAAAAGGTTTCGTTTTCTCGACTTTTTCTTGAGAAAACGAAACCTTTTTTAAAAAATACATATCTTTTGGTCTTTGGAATTTAAATATGAGGAATTATTGCAAAGGAAAAAACCCTAATGCAATTATTTTTAAAATAATATTATCATAAATCAAAATTATATGAAATACTATTTTCAAAGATAGTTGACTAAATATATAAAGTGTGTAAAATAAATATTTGTACACCATTTTAACTAACTTAGATTGGTATCTATACCATTTTTACACTTATCACATAAAATATATAAAAAAGAGCTAGCGGATTAATTCCATTAGCTCTTTTTATGCCTAAAACTTATTTATTTAACTTCTAAGGCGATTCTGTATTTTAATTGGATATTTATTACCTAAATACATTATAAAATCGCTACAAATTGATTTTGCTTTATTATTCCGTATAGATAGCTATAAAAGGCTTGTATCCTTTTTTCTTAAGTTCTGTTAATTTAGCATCTGCATTCTTTCTATCTGTATAACTTCCAGCAACAACTCTTAAATATGTCTTACCGTCTTTCTTAAATGCATCTAGAAATGCACCAATACCAAGTTTCTTTAGTTCCGAAACTTCTTTATCGGCTAGTTTTCTATCTAGGTAACTAT
>OLNJ01001627.1_pt1 | contig 11052 bp, 8 predicted proteins | sample 1672191 | NCBI WGS metagenome assembly OLNJ01 (sample SAMEA3136657, study PRJEB25190) | human gut metagenome | biome: human gut; feature: human-associated habitat; material: faeces | place: Austria | collected 2013 | reverse complement strand
TTGATCTGGTGAACGAAGTGGAGCCGACAGTGCTTCATGGTTATATGAGTAATGCAGGATTTGAGGATGTGCGCCAGACGATTGCGGAATCTCTGAACCGTCGCTTTGGGACAAAGTTTGCGGCGAAGAATCTGATTATGACGGTTGGGGCAGCCAGCGGTCTGAATGTGATTTTCAAGACGATCCTGAATCCTGAGGAAGAAGTGATCGTTTTTGCACCGTACTTTCTGGAATATGGTGCATATGTGCGCAATTTTGATGGCAGGCTTGTGGAAATCTCTCCGGATACTACCACATTTCAGCCGAATCTTGAGGAGTTTGAGCAGAAGATTACGGCAAAGACAAGGGCAGTGATTGTAAATACACCTCACAACCCCACTGGTGTTGTATATTCCGAAGAAACCATTAAGAAGCTGGCAGCAATTCTTGAGAAAAAACAGAAGGAATTTGGCAGTGTAATTTACCTGATTTCTGACGAGCCATACAGAGAGCTGGCTTATGATGGTGTAGAAGTTCCGTATCTGACAAAATATTACGATAATACTATTGTTGGCTATTCTTACAGTAAATCTCTGTCCCTTCCGGGAGAGCGTATTGGTTATCTGGTAATTCCGGATGAAGCAGATGGCAGTGAAGAGCTTATTACTGCAGCGGCTATTGCCAACCGTACCATCGGATGTGTCAACGCCCCATCCCTGATGCAGAAGGTGATTGCCAAATGTGTAAATGCAGAAGTGGATGTAGCTGCATATGATAAGAACCGTCTGGCATTATATAACGGACTGAAGGAATGCGGATTCGAGTGCATTAAACCCCAGGGTGCATTCTACCTTTTCGTGAAATCTCCGATAGCAGATGAAAAAGCGTTCTGCGAAGCTGGGAAGAAATATAATATTCTTATGGTTCCGGGAAGCTCCTTCGCCTGCCCTGGATATGTGAGACTGGCTTACTGCGTATCTTATGATACGATTATTAATTCCCTGCCGGAGTTTAAGAAACTGGCAGAGGAGTTTGGCTGTGAAAACGGTAGGGATTGATATTGGGACAACAACGATAAGCGGTGTTGTTCTGGAAAAATCCGGTAAAAAATAAATACAAAATTTGACATAAAAAAGCTATATTTCTGCGGTTTGTAAGGATTCTATGATTGAATGAGGTTTATATTCTTTTACTGTCCGATTTATTGTATATTATTTTCCGGCATGCTCCGATATGTTTTGGGGCATGCCGGAAAATTTTATGAAAATTGCAAGAAAATGGAAGAAAAAAGTGAGAGTATTTTTAACGCTATGGAAAAAATGTGATTTTTGAAAAAACAAAGATTGTAATAATGCCTCGAACGTGACATAATAAGAATGGAAAAGTAAAGGGCAGGTTAAATTCTGATTAGAGACAGGTAAAGTAACCTGCTTACATTATGCGCCGATTTCCTGGGATGAGGATGGAAATCAGGCAGACGACAAAGGAGAAAATAATGGTAATTTTTTCAATGATATTGTCATTGCTGAGTGGAGTGGCATTATTTCTGTTTGGTATGTCATTGATGGGCGATGGCCTGAAAATGGTTGCCGGAAATAAGCTGGAAGCTTTCCTGTATCGAATGACAAACACACCGCTGAAGGGAGTTGCTCTGGGTACTGGTGTTACCAGCGTGATCCAGTCTTCTTCTGCCACAACTGTTATGGTCATTGGTTTCGTTAACTCAGGTATGATGAAGCTGAAGCAGGCCATCGGTATTATCATGGGAGCTAACATTGGAACCAGTATTACCGGGTGGATTCTCTGTCTTTCTTATATTGATGGAAAGAATGGAATTGCTAAGATTTTATCCACTGCAACAATTTCAGCAGTAGTAGCGATTATTGGTATTATCCTTCGCATGGCATGTAAGCGCTCCGTGCATAAAAATATCGGTAATATCATGCTTGGTTTTGCAATCCTGATGACAGGTATGCAGACAATGAGTGGTGCTGTTTCACCGCTGAAAGACAGCCCGACCTTTACAAATATGCTGACCATGTTTTCCAATCCTCTGATTGGTATTTTGGTAGGTATCGCATTTACCGCAGTGCTGCAGAGCGCATCTGCCACAGTCGGTGTACTGCAGGCGTTATCTGTAACAGGTATCCTGACATTCTCCAGTGCATTCCCGATTGTTCTTGGTATCGGTGTAGGTGCTGCCTGTCCGGTTCTGATCTCTGCCATCGGTGCGAATAAAAATGGTAAACGTACAGCGCTTGTTTACCTGATCAATGACTTGTTTGGTCTGATCCTCTGGTCTGTGATCTTCTATACTGTAAATGCTATCGTACATTTCGGATTTATGGATATGATCATGTCACCGGTTTCCATTGCTTTACTGAATACTGTATTCCGTGTGGCAACAGTATGTGTTCTCTTCCCATTTATACCGAAGATTGAACAGCTGGTGTGCTGGCTTGTGAAAGACAGTGCAGAGGAACTGGAGGACGAGGCAGACTTCGACCTTCTGGAAGAACGTCTTCTGAATTATCCTGCACTTGCGATTGGACAGTGCCACCGTGCCATGAGTGGTATGGCAAAGAAGCTTCGTAAGAATGTTAACCGTGCCATGAACCTTCTGAACGAATATCAGCAGGATAAATTTGACAAGGTACAGAGAAAAGAGAACCTGATTGATAAATATGAGAGCCGTCTTGGTGACTATCTGATGAAGCTGACAAAGCACGAGATGAACAGTGCTCAGACAAAGCAGGCTTCCCTTTATCTTCATACCATCAATGACTTCGAGAGAATCGGTGACCATGCATCCTACATTGCATATATGTCCAGTGAAATGCATGATAATCACACTAATTTTTCACAGGAAGCCTGGGATGAGCTGAATGTAGTAATGGAAGCAGTTCGCGAGGAGATCAACCTCACCTGTCGTGCATTCCTTAATGATGACAAAGAGATGGCACAGAGAGTTGCACCGCTTGGAATGATTATCACATCCTTATGCAATGAGCTAAAGATGCATCATGTAGAGCGTCTGAGTAATGGCAATTGCGGATTGGAAGAGGGAACTGTATATACAGACATTCTCAACAGCTTCAACCGTATTGCAGCACATTGTGCAAGTGCAATGGTAGCTCTCCTTAAGAGTGGAGACGAGAATCCGGATATGCATATCCATGATTCCAAGATTTACCCATCTGACAGCGTGGAATATTATACATACTTCAAGGAATATCGCCAGAAGTATGAAATCGTAAAGAACGAGGAACACATGCGAAGCATGGAACCGGAAGAGGTAGAATAATATTTTTATACTACAAAGCAATAAATATATATGATATAATGACAGCAGATGATCTGGAAACAGATGTCTGCTGTTTTTTCGTTATAGTTGTCAGCAGGCTGGATTGTTTTCGCAAACACAACAACCCCAAAGGAGGAAGTAATTATGTTATTCGACAGCAGAACAGTTTATCTCGGTGCATTCAGAGACAAATATGAGCAGTATTGTAAAGCCTTAGATTCAGAGAAAATCAAATACAAAACAAAGAGAGTCAACCACGAAGAAAAAATGACAGCCCCGGGCAGGGGAACCGTCCGCAGCATGGGTGGGAACTTTGGAACAGATAAAACATTGTATGAAATCATGGTCGGAGAGAAAGATTACGACAATGCAATGGGGATTCTGACAGCATTGAAGTAGACGGAACCTATCCTGAAGAAGAAAGTACGCAAAAAAGTGTGCAAGATAATGTGCAAGATAACGGAAATCCTAGAGGTGTCTTGTGGAAGAATGTGGGGAGTTTCGCCATGGAGAAGACTTTCCCGCTCTGCTGAACTGTCTTAAATGCATTATTTACGAAGACTGCTATAGTTAAACTAATATTGCCTCACCTCGACAGGTGAGGCAATTGCATATCCGGGCATATCTGCTCAAATATCCATAATTATATATGTAAAATTGGATAACGAATCATACTTGACAAAAGCTTACGTGGGAGATATAATCAACTCAAACAGAAACGTTTCGGTTTTGAAAATGTTTCCTGAATTTATAGTAATCAGAACCAAAAATATACATCATTAATTTATGAGGAGGAAATCATTATGCCACTTGTAACATCAAAAGAAATGCTGGCCAAGGCTCAGAAAGGCGGTTATGCAGTAGGTGCATTTAATGCGGAGAATATGGAGATGGTGAAAGCAATCATCCAGGCTGCAGAGGAACTGAAAGCGCCGGTTATGATCCAGACAACACCATCTACAGTGAAATATGGAACAGTAGAAACCTATGCAGCAATCGTTGCAGCAGAGGCTGAGAAAGCATCTGTTCCGGTATGTATGCATCTGGATCACGGCAGTAGCTTTGAACTTGCTATGCAGGCAATGCATGCAGGTTATACTTCTGTTATGATCGATGGTTCCAAGCTGGATTTTGAGGCTAATATTGCAGAGACAAAACGTGTGGCAGATGTTGCAAAAGCACTGGATATTCCATGCGAAGCTGAGCTTGGCAAGGTTGGTGGCAAAGAGGATGATCTGGAGGCTGAGGCAGACACAAATACAGATCCTCAGGAGGCAAAGGAGTTCGTTGAACGTACAGGAGTTACTTCTCTTGCTGTTGCTATCGGAACTGCACATGGCTTCTATGTAGGAACTCCCGTTCTTGATAAGGAACGTCTCAGTGAGATCCGCCAGGTTGTAGATATTCCGCTTGTACTTCACGGTGCATCTGGTTTAAGTGATGAGGATGTCAGGGACTGTGTAAAACGTGGTATCTGTAAAGTGAATTTTGCTACAGAGCTTCGTGCAGCATACTCCAGAGCAGTCAAAGAGCTTCTTGCAGAAAAACCAGACACCATTGATCCGAAAGCATATGGAAAAACTGCTATCGCAGCAGTGAAGGAACTGGTAATGGCAAGAATGAAAGTCTGCGGATGCGACGGCAAGGCAGAGAAATAAAATGGCGGCAACAATGAAAGATATAGCCAGACTGACAGGACTTGGACTGGCTACAATCTCTTCCTATTTTAACGGAGGAAACGTCAGAGAAAAAAACAGAGTAAAGATTGAAAAAGCTATTGAGGAACTCCATTATGAGGTCAATGAAGTTGCCAGAGGGCTTAAGACAAATGCGACAAAGACCATAGGAGTTGTAATCCCGGAGCTGAATAATATATTTTGTGCCGAGATCATAACAGGGATGGAAGATATTCTCAGAAGTCACGGTTATGCAACCATCGTCTGTGATTGTCGTACAGATAAGAAGCTGGAGCAGGAGGCAGTGGAGTTCCTGATCCGCCGCAGGGTGGATGGAATTATAAATATGCCAGTAGATGAAACAGGGGCACATCTGAAGAAATTCCAGAAAACAGGTAAGCCAATCGTGCTGATAGACCGTAAGATTCAGGGGATTCCCTGTGACAGTGTTCTGGTGGATAACAAAAAAGCTGCAGAGGATGCGATGCAGCTTTTTATAGAAAAAGGGCATAGAAAAATTGGAATCATAGGTGGCCCTGAGGGGATTTTTACAGCAGAGGAACGTCTGGATGGATATTACACAGCTCTTAAAAAAGCCGGAATTCCCATAAAAAATTCACTGGTATATCATGGTGACTATACGATCCAGGGAGGTGTCAGAGGCCTGGAAGAGCTTGTCCGGGAGAATCCGGATATGACAGCGGTTTTTGTGACCAACTATGAAATGACAATGGGTGCAATGATCGGAGTCAATGAGCTGGGAATACAGATTCCGGAGCAGCTTTCTATGATAGGGTTTGATAATCTTCAGTTTGCAAGGGCGTGCCGCCCCAAGCTGACGATTGTATCACAGCCCACCGACAGGATTGCCAAAGAGATTGCAAGGATTATTCTGGAGCATCTTGAAAAGAAAGAAGAAAGATCTGAGGAACCTTTTATGGAGAAACTTCAGACAGAGATTATGGAAGGAAAATCTGTAAGTATTCTGAACAGATAAAATAGAATCATGGGGGCAGCAAAATGATAAAATCATATTTATTGGGGATTGATATCGGAACAAGTGCCTGCAAGGTTGCGGTATTTGACAGGAATGGAAAAGTTCTTGCAGCAGCCAGTGGTGATTATCCGGTATATTATCCACATGAGGGATGGGCAGAGCAGAACCCTGAGGAATGGTGGGATGCAGTCTGCCGGGCAACAAAGGAAACCATACAGAAGGCAGATATCACTGCAGATGAGATTGCAGGAATCGGGATTGATGGTCAGAGCTGGTCTGCAATCCCAATTGACAGAGAGGGAAACGTGCTGGCCAATACACCAATCTGGATGGATACGAGAGCACAGTCTATTTGTGACAGACTGAATCAGGAGATTGGACAGGAGGAGATTTTTGAGGTGGCGGGAAATTCTCTTCAGCCTTCTTATTCTACTGCAAAGATCCTCTGGTACAAAGAAAATCTTCCGGAGGTATACGCAAAAATCTACAAAATCCTTCAGTCCAACAGCTACATTGCGTTTAAACTGACAGGTGCGGTTACCCAGGATGTGTCACAGGGATATGGATTGCATTGCTTCAATATGAAGAAGGGATGCTGGGATGAAAAGATGTGTAAACGTCTTGGAATCCCCATGGAATTTCTTCCGGAAATCTGTGATTGTGACCATGTGGTTGGAACAGTTACCGGGAAGGCAGCTGCAGAGTGTGGACTTGTGGAAGGGACTCCGGTAGTTGCCGGTGGACTTGATGCGGCCTGCGGAACTCTTGGTGCAGGTGTGATTCATTCCGGTGAAACACAGGAGCAGGGCGGACAGGCCGGAGGAATGAGCATTTGTACAGAGGAATATAAGGCTGATCCGAGACTGATCCTGAGCTATCATGTTGTCCCGGGTAAATGGCTTCTTCAGGGAGGAACCACCGGAGGTGGCGGTGTAATGCGCTGGTTTGAACGTGAATTTGCAGATTATGAACGGATGATGAAAGAACAGACAGGTGCCTCATCCCTGGACCAGCTTAATAAAATTGCAGAAAAAGTTGCACCGGGCTGCGAGGGAATGGTATTTCTTCCATATATGTCAGGAGAGCGTTCTCCTATCTGGAATCCATATGCAAAGGGTGTTTTCTATGGATTGGATTTTGCAAAAACAAAAGGACATATGGTCCGCGCCTGCATGGAAGGGGTGGCATTTTCCCTGCGGCACAATCTTGAAGTGGCCAGGGAAGCCGGGGCAGAGGCAGATGTATTGAGAGCTATGGGCGGTTCTGCCAACTCCCTGCTCTGGACACAGATCAAATCCGATATTACAGGAAAAACGATCATAGTGCCGGCATCTGATACGGCAACCACCCTTGGTGCCGCACTTCTGGCAGGAGTGGGAGTAGGTTTTTACAAAGATTATGAGGAAGCAGTTTCACTTACGGTCAAAGAGACCCGCCGCCATGAACCGGATCCGAAGAACAAAGCAGTTTATGATAAAACTTTTGAGACTTATATAGAACTTTATAAATCTCTGGCGCACATAATGACTGCAAAATAAAAAGCAGAATTCATGAAAGGAGAAATATATTATGAAAGCAGCAGTAGTAGTTGCAAATGAAGATGTACAGTATCAGGAAATGGAAGAACCTAAGGTGACCAAGGGAACTGTTAAGATACGTGTCAGATATTCCGGTATCTGTGGTTCAGACATTCCGCGTGTCCTGAATCACGGGGTTCATTTTTATCCTATTGTACTTGGACATGAGTTTTCCGGAGATGTAGTGGAAGTTGGGGAAGGCGTGACTAAGGTAAAAGTGGGAGACCGTGTTTCCGGCGCACCGCTTCTTCCATGTATGAAATGTGATGACTGTCAGCAGGGAAATTTCTCTCTCTGTAAGCACTACAGCTTCATAGGCTCCAGACAGCAGGGAAGTAACGCAGACTATGTGGTTGTGCCGGAGCAGAATGCCGTTCCCTTTGAAAGCAGTGTTCCATATGAGCAGGGAGCAATGTTTGAGCCTGCAACTGTTGCAATCCACGGTGTATTCCAGAATGATTACCACGGTGGCGAGTATGTTGCAATTCTTGGCGGTGGTACAGTTGGAATGTTTACCATGCAGTGGACCAAGATTTTTGGCTCCAAGAAAGTGGTAGTTTTTGATATTAGTGAGGAACGCCTTGAGTTGGCGAAACGCCTTGGTGCAGATGAAGTCATCAATACCAGAGAAGAAGGATATATGGAAAAGGCTATGGCGATCACAGGTGGCAAGGGTTACGGTTTTGTCTTTGAGACAGCCGGACAGGTTCCAACCATGCATATGGCATTTGAGCTGGCTGCAAACAAAGCACATGTCTGCTTTATCGGAACCCCTCATGAGAACCTGACATTTACACCAGCGCAGTGGGAAAATATGAATCGTAAAGAATTCAAGCTGACCGGCTCCTGGATGTCTTACAGCGCACCTTATCCGGGACGTGAATGGGATCTGACTGCACATTATTTTGCAACAGGTCAGCTGAAATTTGATCCTGGATTTATCTACAAAAAAATTCCAATGAGTCAGGCACAGGAAGCATTCCAGTTATTTAAAACACCTGGACTTGTAAAAGGAAAGATTCTTTTGTCAAATGAGGAAGAATAAGATGATACTTACAGTGACATTAAATGCTGCAATCGATAAAAGATATGTAGTAGATGATTTTAAAATAGGAGAAGTAAATCGTGTACGACAATGTTCATATGTTCCTGGTGGTAAGGGACTTAATGTTTCCAAGCCAGCTTCCATTTATGGGGCAGAGGTTGTGGCAACCGGGTTTGTAGGCGGGCATGCGGGAAACTATATTGAAGAGGCTTTGAAACCATTTGGTATTAAGGGAGATTTTTATCATGTGGATGCGGAGAGCAGATCCTGTATTAATATCTGGGATGAAGTTAACCATGTGCAGACAGAATTCCTTGAGCCGGGTTTTACTTTGACAGAAGAAGATTTTCAGGGATTTGAAGAGAAATTCAGAGAACTGGTAAAAGATGCTGATGTAGTTTCCATGTCAGGAAGTGTTCCCAAGGGGCTTGATGGAACTGCATATCAGAGACTGGTCAGAATCGTCAAAGAAGCCGGCAAACCGGTGATTCTTGACACCAGTGGGAAACTGCTGAAAATGGGAATTGAAGCTTGTCCGACACTGATTAAACCGAACATAGATGAAATTCGAATGCTGACGGGTAAACAGTGTGATAATATTCAGGATATTATTGAAGCTGCCAAAACAATTCATGAAAAAGGGGTTGAAATCGTAGCAGTTTCCCTTGGAGCAGACGGTTCTCTGGCAGTAGGAAAGGATGGCATCTTCCGTGTAGTTGTGCCGAAAATCGATGCAGTAAATACAGTAGGCTGCGGAGATTCCATGATTGCAGGTTTTGCACTTGGATTGAGTCAGGGACTTTCATTGGAAGAGACTTTAAGAAGTGCCAGTGCGATTTCCGCAGCATCAGCCATGCGTGAGGAGACTGGATTTTTCGTAATGGAAGATATGGAAAAACTACTTCCGTTAATCAGGATTAAAAAATTATAATAATAAAATCAGGAGGAAATAAAAATGGCAGAATTCATTGATCCGGCGATTGTGCCGAAAGTAACGCTTCCGTCAGGAGAGAAAGTACCTTGTATGGGTATGGGAACCTTTGGTTCTGACCGTGTAAGTGCAGAAGAAGTATCTGAGGCTGTGGCAGGTGCGATCCGCAGCGGATATCGTATGTTTGACTGTGCAGCATGCTATGGAAATGAGCATCAGATTGGTGAAGTTTTCAGGGCAGCTTTTGATGAAGGGGTAGTAGAAAGAAAAGATCTTTTCATTATGACAAAGGTATGGAATGACATGCATAGAAAGGTAGAAGAAGCCTGCACCAGAAGCATTGAGGATCTTCAGTGTGACTATGTGGATCTGTATTTTATCCACTGGCCATTCCCGAACTACCATGCACCATTCTGTGATGTAGATTCCAGAAATCCGGAATCCAGACCTTTCAGTGTGGAGGAATTTATGGATACCTATCGTCAGTGTGAGAAACTGGTAGAAAAAGGTAAGATCCGCTATATCGGTATTTCCAATATGACTATTCCGAAACTGGAAGCAGTTCTTCCGTTAATGAAGATCAAACCGGCGGCATGTGAACTGGAGCTGCATCCATGTTTCCAGCAGCAGGAACAGTATGATTATCTGATTGCTCATAACATCCAGCCGGTAGGATATATGCCCCTTGGTTCTCCAAGAAGACCGGAAAGAGATATCTGCCCGGAGGATGTGGCTGATATGCAGACCCCAGAAATGCAGGAGATTGCCAAAGCGCATGGAGTACATCCGGCATTGATTGCCCTGAAATGGGCCCATCAGAGAGGGGAAATCTCCATTCCATTTTCTGTACATAACTATGTAAGTAACCTGAAATGTGTAACAGAAGATCCCCTGACTGATGAAGAAATGGCCAAGATCGCTACCCTGGAAAAAGAAAACCGACTTGTCAAAGGCCAGGTGTTCCTGTGGGAAGGCGCAAAGGACTGGCATGACCTGTGGGATGAAGATGGGGTTATTGTAAAATAAAGTGATTAGCTGACAGAAGATTAAACGGATTGAATAAATTTCTCGACATAGTGCAGAGCCGCTCCGATCGCCGGTGTATATTGTCCGTTGGTACCGACCAGAATCTGTGTTTTATCCAGTATGAATGGTGCGGCTGTATGGAGATGCTCTGCCAGATATTTAATATCTTCTTCTGTAAAATAAGGTGCCAGATATCCGCTGAGGATGATCGGTGCATCAATAACAAGGTTAAGATTTTTCATGGCAAATGCCAGATGGTTTAAATAATCTTTCCAGATCTGTATGATCTGGGGAGATTTTTTTTCGCGCAGAAGAGGGAAAAATTCTTTGGCAGGCATGCCTGCAGCCTGTTCCAGTGCATTGGCAGAGCAGTAGGTTTCCAGGCAGCCGCGGCTGCCGCAATAGCAAAGCGGACCATCGGGATTAATGCACATATGTTCAAGAGTTCCGCTGTGCATGGAAATCCCCTGATGAATCTGATGATTGGTAATGATGCCGCCGCCCAGATTTCGGTTCA
>OLNJ01001620.1_pt1 | contig 11092 bp, 7 predicted proteins | sample 1672191 | NCBI WGS metagenome assembly OLNJ01 (sample SAMEA3136657, study PRJEB25190) | human gut metagenome | biome: human gut; feature: human-associated habitat; material: faeces | place: Austria | collected 2013 | reverse complement strand
ATGAGGAATAATATTCCTCATGCGACAGCCCCTTTAATACAGTCTTGCTAAATTTTTTTAGTCTCTTCGTGCTCTCAATCTCTTTATCATTTGTTACTAAACTTATCAATTAATACTGCAATGATAATTATTACACCCGTTGCTGCCGTCTGGTAAAAAGATTGAATATTTAAAAGGGTCAAGCCGTTGGCAAGCATAGCAAGCATGAATGCTCCCATAAGACTTCCTATAATGCCGCCCTTTCCTCCGCTCATGCTCGCTCCGCCGATCGCCGCAGCCGCAATGGCATCTAATTCGTATCCATCTCCCATATTGGGATCGGCAGCCGACAAACGTCCGATATAAATAATACCTGCTAATACGGAGGTAAGGGCACCGAATATGTATGTCCTTATTTTTATTTCCCGAACATTAATTCCTGATAGGCGGGTAGCTTCTTCGTTTCCACCCACTGCAAATATATGCCTTCCATACCTGCTATACTTGATTCCTAAAAAGGCAATGATCGACAATGACAAAAGGATAATAACCGGAATAGGGACGGATGAATTCATAGAGTTCATGAACCCTAAAAAGCTTTGAGGCAGATTTCTCACAGGAAGTGCACCTGAGTAAATGTAATCTAAACCTCTAAATAAGCTCATGGTTCCCATTGTTACCAAAAACGGCTGCAAATCGAAAAAGGCAATTAGCGCACCATTTATAAAGCCGCATATAATACCGATAAGCAAGGCAACTATAATTGAAAGAGGTACTACGTAATCTCCGGAATATTTTGTCATGATCGTGGCGGCAACCATACTGCTTAATCCAGCGATTGCTCCAGCTGACAGGTCTATTCCTCCGGAAATTATAATCAATGTCATGCCCACTGCCATAACACCTTTAATGGCTGTTTGCTGCAGAATACTTATAAAATTTCCGTATGTAAAGAATACATCTGACCCATAAGAGAATATAAGTATCATTAATAGGATAACAAGTATAATCCCAAATTGCCGGCTTGAGTCTTTAAATAAGCGGATCTTTCCTCTTATGTCCATTTTACGCACCTCCCATTGCATAATGAAGAACTTTTTCTTCTGTTGCCTCTTCACGTGTTAATTCCCCATTAATTTTGCCTTCATGAATAACCAATATCCGGTTGCTCAGGCTCAATATCTCCGGAAGTTCAGAAGAAATCATGATAATCGATACTCCCTTTTCAATCATCTGGAGCATTAATTGATATATTTCATTCTTGGCTCCCACATCTATGCCTCTGGTCGGTTCATCCATGATCATTATTTTCGCATCTACACTCAGCCATTTCGCTATTACCACCTTTTGTTGGTTGCCCCCGCTTAATCGTCCCGTCTGCATAAATGGATTATCTGGATGGACATTTAAAATTTCCATGAACCTCTTACTGTTTTGGAGTATTTCTTTATCTTTCAGCACCCCATGTCTGCACAACTTATTATAAGATGAAATCCCAATGTTATTCATGTTTTTCAATAGTCCGACCATCCCCTGTAATTTTCTGTCCTCTGGGATCAGGGCTATCCCATGATTCACGCTGTCAATAGGGGAACGAATTTCTATTGGATTTCCGTCTAATGACAATTTTCCGCTCTTTTTTCTGTCTGCACCGAAAATAGCTCTCACAATCTCCGTTCGTCCAGATCCTACAAGACCCGCAATGCCAAGTATCTCTCCTCGATGAAGTTCAAAGCTAATATGGTTAAACCGGCCATCTAGGCTGCAGAAATCTTCAACAGATAAAATCACATCGCTCTTGTCAACTTTATGATCATTCTGTATGATATTTCCTAAATCTCTGCCTGTCATCATTTGCACAAGGTGCTCTTTCGTTGCCTCTGCAATATCTAATACCCCCACCGAATTTCCGTCTCTTAAAACAGTGATCCGATCCGAAATTTGGAATACCTCCTCCAGCCTGTGAGAGACAAATATGATTGCTTTACCTTGCTTTTTAAGATTATTCATTACAGAAAATAGTTTTTCAATTTCTTTATTAGTCAAGCTAGATGTGGGTTCATCCAATATTAGTACAGAAAACTCTAGTAAAAGTGCTCTTGCAATCTCAACGAGCTGTTTTTGAGCAGTACTTAACCTTTTTACAATAACTTTGCTCGAAAAATCCGCATCCAAATTTCCCAATATTTTATCTGCCTCTTCGTACATCTTTTTCATGCAAATCGCTTTTGTTTTTGGGTGCAAAATTTCATTTCCAAGAAAGATATTTTCTGCCACACTAAGTTCTGAAATCACCTGGAGTTCTTGATGAACTTTTACAATTCCTTCAAGTCTTGCTTGAATAGGTGTTTGTAAATTCACTTCTTTCCCTTTTATTTTTATCACTCCGCTGTCTTTAGCCAAGGATCCAGATACAATGTTTAAAAGAGTAGATTTTCCAGCTCCATTCTCTCCTAAAAGTGTATGTATTTCTCCTGCTTTTACTGCAAAATTTATATTATTTAATACAATATTATTTGAAAATGATTTGCTGACTCCCTGCACTTCCAGCGCAAATTCTCTGCCTGTATCGTTCATCCTACCATCTTCCTTTTATACTATTTATTTATCATAATCTGCCATATTGTCTTGATCTACACATGCAACAGGGGTAGCGACCACTCTGGGGATTTCCTGTCCAGCCAGCAAACGGATTGCCATTTCTACAGAATAATATCCACACTGATATGGGAATGTATCAACAGTAGCTGTCATTTCTCCCTTTTCGATAGACGCATATCCATCACTCGTTCCATCCACTCCGATTACCATGATTTCTCCAATTTTATCTACTGTACGTAAAGCCTCTACCACTCCAAGGGCCATATTATCATTATGGCAGAAAATAACATCAATATCCGGTGTTGTGGATAGCATATCAATTGTTAAATTCATAGCATCTTCTACATTCCACTCTGCTGGCAGCTCTGTTACAACTTCTATATTTGTTCCTTCTACAGTGTCCTTAAATCCACTTGATCTATCCGTAGTAACGCTGGTTCCTACCTGTCCCATTACAATTGCTGCCTTGCCTCCATCCGGCAATTTTTCCAGTGCATATTCTGCCGCTCTTACACCTGTAGTATAATTCATACTTCCAGCAAAAGTATTGGCATTCTTTACTTGCTGTCCAAGAGCATTTACAACTGGTGCTCCCATATTCTGTGCAGATTCTGAAACTGTTGTTAAGCAGTCATCTGACAATGGTGATAACAAATATGCATCATATTGTTTGCTTATCATAGCTTCTCCCATTGCTAACTGAGCATCATAATCCACCTCATTCTTAGCACTTTGAGAATCCAAAGTAATTCCGTAGTCTTCTGCGGCTGCCGCTTCTCCTTCTCCGGCCATACTCCAAAATTCATTTGTAAGATCAGGCAAAAGTGATCCGAATTTTAAACCTTCCGGAAGTTCGTCAATAGGTACAGGTCCGAATTCATCTTCTATGTCTTCGTAATTAATCTTATCTTCAAATGTTTCCGGATTGAAATCTTCATAATAAATTACTTCAATGGGTTCCTTATTCAGTTTTTTTTCATCGCCTTCTGCATAAACAGCTGTGCATCCTAAGGTCATACATAATGCCAGTCCCATACAGATCATAACTTTTTTTTTCATAGCTCTTTTCTCCTTTCGTTTGTAAAAATTAATAAATTAAAATTTATAAGATGCGCAGTGTAACAATTTCATGTGGGTGAAGATTCAAGTCAAATATATTCCCTTCTTGCTGTTCATCTAATGGCTTTTCTAAGAGATTTACTCTTTGAACTTTATGTTTTTCTTTGAATAGGATCTGTACCGGATTATTACATCCTTCAGCTTCATAAAATCTAAGGATATAGCCCCTTCCATCTTCAGCGACTTTAAAAGCAGTTACAACTATATTGCCTGTGACCTCAAATGGAAGTTCGGGAGTTGCATCATTATATACATATCCATACTGAGCCAACTCGGCATAGCCCACATGTTCTGTATATGGATACACAGCAAATTCAAAATGATGTTTTCCAGAATCTGTGATTCCCTTAACATCCCAGAATTCTTCAACGTGGGGTAAGATCGTGATCCCCTCCATTTGAGGTGATCGTAATAATGACAGTTCAAAACATCCCGGAAGCCATTTTACGCAAGGCGTTCCCTTATTAAATAAACATACTCCACTGTTCTCATCGATTGCATGTACAGCCCAATGGTCTGCAGGGAAATCTCCTACCGGACAGATCGCTCTAAAGTCATATTCTGCTGTTGTCATAGACTCATGATCTGCCACAGGCATCTCATATTTTTTATTCGGATCAAAGCTTCGTTCTATATGTCCGAAGGGAATTCCCCAAACAGAAGACATAGAATTTGTATCATTAACCGGAATGATCGCACGAATACGCTTATTTGTTGTTTCCCAGTCAATATCTACAGAAAAGTTCAGCTTTTCACCATCTTCTGAAATTTTTAAATATACATCCCATGTTAATTTGGGGCATCGTGGATCCATAACTTCTCTTGCGCCCCGCCACCAGATAAAATCCATTCCTTCTGAAACAAAGTAATTATAATCGCCCAGCAAGATAGGTTCTCCTGATGAAATAGTATTATGAAAATCACCCCAATCATCTTCTAACAGCAATTCACCAATCCGAACATCTCTGGAATCCATGCCTGTATAGCTTAAGCCTTTAAATTTGTATTTTCCAAAGAGGTCCTTACCATCTTTTTCTACGGAAATAATACCTTTCTTATCGTAGACAATATTTAATTTGCCTAAAGTTTTATGTACCATTTCCTCTTTAGAGGTATCTCGCCCTACTTTTGGCACACGATATTTTGTTCTGCATACATAATTATGAGCAATGGACTCGCCTTCGTCTAAAATCTGCATCAATTCGTCATCGCATCCATCTATATGGGCTCCGCTGATCGCGTCATGATGGCAGCCAAACACAAGATCTTTCCAGGCAAGAGTCAGATCTTCCGGGGTAACCGCGTAGGAAGAGCTTTCCCAATGTTTTCGTGCGAATGCTGCTTCCGCTTGTATCAATGCTGAATTAATCTCATGTGCTCTTTGTTTACAGCGGATTTTTGCTACGTAGGCTCCTTGGTTTACCGGATTTAAGTCTTCTGTCGGTTCTGTATACTGTTCTTTTACAGACATATAATATTCTTTATAGTATTCCCAGAATTCTTTCATAGTGCCAAATCGGAAATGAATATTTCCTTCATATTTTTTATTTAATTCTTCTATGGACTCTATAATAGAATGATCCGGTATTGTCTCTTCACCTCCGATCATTACAAATTTTTTTCTCTGATTAAATGCTGCTGTTTTTTCCAATACTTCTAAAACTTTTTCTTTTTTGTAAGGGTGTGCATTTAATATTCCTTTATTATTACATTTTTCACATCCACGTCCATTACAGTCAGGACAATGAGGATGTCTGCTTAAAACATACAAAATCGGGTCTTGTGTACGGTTATAACTGCTAAATATTTGATCAATACATGGAAGTTTTGTTCCATCGATCCCTACCCACCAGTCTCCGGGGCACAAACGATATTTTGTTCCGCCAATTACTTCTATCCCAAGAAGTTTTAATATCTGCGGCATATTTGCGCTGTTCCCAAATGCATCCCACAAAAATGCCTGTTTATTTGGCCAGTAATCATCTCCGCACATCTCCTGGTAAAAAGGTTCTGCCAAGAGATGATTCCTAATGATCGCCTCCGCAGGTGAATAATTGGAATCCACTGTGGACATGCCCTGCCGCATAAGTTCTAAGTTTCCTTGTGCAACTAATTCTTTAATCTTCCCCTTCTCCTCAGGGTGCCGTTTCATATATGTTTCCCACACTACAGCCTGTCCTTCTGAAAAAATAAATCCTTCATCAGACATTTTAATAAATTCTTGAATGACCCAGTCAAAAACATCCGCATAACTTCTTAGAACAATTTGGTTATACTGATACGGCCGGTCATTGCACCTTGCCCACACCGGATCTAAATGATCGTGGAAAATCACAATTACTTCTCTCTTCTCTGCTGCCATCGTTACCTCCTTTGAATCTTTGTAAATTTAGGATAATCTGCAAATATTAAGTACTGCGCCGGCACATCTTCTTCAATGCCGGGAATCCGTTCCCCTGCATCATAGAATCGATTGTCCACTGTATCATCATTCGTGGTTGATACCTCAAATAAAATTATATCTCCCGTTCCAGGTACCCCTTTCCATTGATGATATTGTCCAGGTGAAAGGGATATAGACTGTCCCGGCTCCAAAATCACACTTCCTCCATCTTCAACAACTACTGTTTTGCCATCTACCGAAACCTTAACCGGCGTGCCCGCAAATGTTCCTTTTCTATGCATTATCATGCCATTAATATCTTCAAAATCTTCTGTTGTTGAATTGTGCAGAACAATTTCCAATTTTCCGCCGCCTCGATTAATGATGTCTTCTCGTTTGTTCCAGTGATAATGAAATGGCAGTACCTGTCCATCTAACACATATAGCATCTTTTCCGCATATGGTTTTGGGTACTTTTCCTTCATGTGAAAATTCCCATTACGGAATGTAAAAATTGTCAAACCTATTTTTCTAAAATCGCCGCTTCCAAAATCTGTAATATCCCATCCCAGCATATTTTCTACAATTTCAGCTTCATCATCAGAAAGGTTTTTCCATTCCTCGATTCCATAATATGCGAATGGAGGTAAAGGAAATTTTTCTCTCCTTAGGGCATTGATCGTATATTCAATTATTTGATTTATTTCTGAACGCTTCATAAATCAAACCTCCTCTCTTGTATAAGCCTCCAGTTTCTCGTAATTAGCAATTTTATACTTTCCTTTTTTATTCAAGTGTTCCAAACAGCCTACTTCGCAAAAAAACTTAAATTCTCTTAATAATTGTCTGTAACTGCATCTAAGAATTTTAGATATTTGTGTCAGATTTGATATATTTGTATCGCAGTTCGCATTATTAATAAGGTACGCTGCAAGTCTTGTTCGAAGGGAGAAAACTTTTGCATTCATATAAGAATCCCGCAGCTCATTGTATTTTCTTGCTAATACCTGTCCTAAAAAATTTTGAAATATCAAATCATTATCCAAAAACTTTCGGTTTTTGTTTATAGGAATTACTATACAGTCACAATCTTCAATTGCTTCCGATTGTGTGATTGAAGGGATATTTAATAGATATTCCACCTCCCCAAATAATCCATTATTGTATGCATCAAAGAAAAAATACTCTTCATAATTATCTGCTACGCACGTAAATCTTATCGCTCCCTTAACTAAAAAGAATAGCCTATCGTAATTTTCCCCGCATATTGCTATAATTTCACCTTTTTGATAATGAACTAGTTCCTTTGCCAAGTAATTCCAATTAGCAAAGCGTAACGTGATTTGATATTTCTCGCATAATTCATTAATTTGTTTTTCATTTTTAATTTTGATCATAAATTTCCTCAAGAAATATAACGGTTAGTCAAGAATATTCTTTTAAGTTATAAGCAGATTATACATATTTAAGAGAATATTCTATGTGACATTGTCATATCATTGAGTAAAATTAACAAAAGTCATACTGTTATCTTTTAAAGTTTTACATTATTTTCGCCTAAAGATTTATAAGATGCATCTATTCAACTTCTATTTTTGTACAAATAAATCTGTTTATTGATATTGGAAGATTGGTTAAAAGATATACTTGATAGGTAAAAAGAAATGAAACGTATTTGGAAAGGGGCTGTCGCATCACTTTTATCGCTGAAATAATTTTTATGTATTTTCTTGCTATTTTGTATTTTTTTGTCCATCTCCCTAAGTTTTATTGAAAATTAGTTAAATATATTTTATGATGGAGAAAATTATACTATATATTAGGAAGCAAAGTGAAAATCCCGTCTTCTGCTTCCTATGGATTTTCAGGAGGACCTTATGAAATTAAAGCCCATTCTAAGTCGTGCTTCCTTCCGTATGCGGATCAATATTGTATATGCACTCCTCCACCTTCTCGCCATTGCAGGGATCGCTCTGGGTATTGGTGCGGTAAGCAACCGGCTGCTGAAAAATGAAACGCAGAATAATCTTAAACAGAATATCGCCCTCGCCAGTGAACGTCTGGACGCTCTGCTGGACAAGATTGAAAACGCCTCTTTGCATTTCACTGTTACAGAAGCATATAAAGAGACTTATGAAACAAGTGAAAACTGGAGCAGTTACGAAGACTTTCTATTCACCTCATCCATTACCAGTCATCTTCTGGAATTTTTAAGTGTTCAGAAAGATATTTATTCCATGGCATTTTTCAGTTACAATGGAAAGTCCTTTTACCGCTCCTTTGATGAGGCCAGCGCATTCAACAGTTCTCCAAACCAGGAAGAATTGCTGGAAAGGTTCTTAGCAGAGGATGTTTCTTTTCAGTGGTATACTGCTCCTACTCAGGAAAATACTTCTGTACCGGAATTTGTTTTTTTTCGGAAGATGTATAACTTAAGCGGAAAATTAAGGGGGATTTTGTCCCTCACTCTTGCCAACAACAGCCTCAAACAGCTTATTCCTCAGGATTTATCTCCTAATGCCGCTTTTGCGCTCATCTTTTCTGAAGGAGATTTTTCTCCGCTGAATTTATCATCCTCCACATCCTATGATGTACAAGAGCAAAATACCAGCCTCCTGACTGTCAGCGAAGATTATTCGCGTTTGTCCTGTTCCATCGCAACCCAAGTCCCAAGAGCTTCTGTTTATAAGAATTCTTACATCCTTGTTTCCAGCACCCTTTTGATCGGAGCTAGTACCCTGCTTGTCTGCCTATTTCTTTTATTTATAACAACAAAACATTTTCTCACCCCTTTAGAAAAAATCATCACCACTGTACGGACACTTTCCGAAGGTGATTACTCCGCAAGGGTATCCTCAACTCTTACAGATGAAATTGGTGTGCTTTCCAGTCAGATCGATAAAATGGCCGAAAATACCCAAAATCTTATGAAAAAAATCGAGGACACCAGCGAGAGGAAAAAGGAATATGAAGTAGCTTACCTGCAGATGCAGATGCGTCCGCACTTTCTTTATAATACCTTAGAAACCTTGTGCGGAATGATAACTGTTCGTGAATATCAGAATTCCATTTCTCTCATCAATGATATCTCTCGTTTTTACAGAGATGTTCTAAGCGGCGGGAATTCCATTATCACCTTAGAAAAAGAGCTGGAAATATCCAGGAACTATTTGAAGATCATGAGTACACGGTATCCTGGCCAGTTCGAGTACTGCATTGGCGTCGATGAAAGTATCCTGGACTGTTGTATTCCCAAGCTTACCCTGCAGCCTCTGCTCGAAAATGCTGTCATTCATGGTTTTGTCCCTGCATCTGTTTTTGGTACCGTTGAAATCGGCGGCCGCCGGGACAATGGACGGGTTCTGCTGTGGGTAGTAGACAACGGCTCGGGTATGAGCGAAAATCAGCGGCAGTCTCTGATAGGGAAGACCATGGAGACCTCCGATATCTCATTTGGTGTTCCCAGTGTAGAAGAACGGCTGCGTTTATACATGGGAGAGTCCTGCAGGCTATCTATTTCTTCTGCTATAGATAAAGGAACACGGATACAGTTATCCTTTCCCTACATCCCATTCAAAAACAAAGGAGGGATCTGATGCTTTACAGGTTTATGATCGTAGACGATGAATATTATATACGCCAGCACATTCACCACTGCATAGACTGGGAGGAGCTGGGCTTTCAATTCGCAGGGGAAGCCGGCAGCGCTTCTGCCGCTATTGAATTTTTGAAAAAAACTCCTGTAGAACTGCTTCTTCTGGATATTTCCATGCCTGGTCAAAGCGGTATGGAGCTTCTGAAGTCCTTCGCTCCAGATCAGATTCCGCATACTATCATTTTAACAGGCTTTGCGTCTTTTGAATATGCAAAAGACGCCATCAAATATGGTGTTGACAGCTATCTGCTGAAACCAGTAAATCCCGCCGAGCTTATGGAAGCAGTGGCAAATGTCAAGCAGCAGCTGGATGCAGAAAGAATTTTTCGCAAAGAGCGTCAAGAAATACTGGACCGCAGTCAGGTTCTAGAAAAGGACATGCAGAATAAATTTTTCCGTGACCTTTTTGCCGGATGTATACCTGACGATTTCTCTAGTATTTTGCCAAACTACCATATCCTTCCTGGACAGTCCTATTATCTTCTGATCCTGGATGTGTCTTCCGATGCGCTGTCAGATCCGCCCTTCGAGCAGCGTCATTCTTGGAGAAGAGCTATTGAAAATACCGTATTAAAATTCTTTTCCGGAAAGAATTTTTTACTGATCACACAGGACAATTATAATCGGATCATCCTTTTTCTGGAAACAGCAAAATCAGCGTTTCTCATTGATAAAGAGCTTAAAAACCTTAAAAGCAAAATTTATGAAGATTGTCATCTGTGCCTTTTATCCGGTTACAGCTACAGCCCTGCTGGTACAGCAGAAGAGATTTTTCGCTGCTACCACCGGGCATTGGAATTCTTTTTATTCCGATCCGTCTATTCTTCAGACGTATCGCTGCCCCAGACAAAACTTCCGGATGTTGGTCTGCTTGATTCGATCAATGACAAAAATATCCAGATTAAATCACATTTATTTAACCGTCAGGCAGAGGCTCTTTCTGAGACCCTGCATACTGTTTTTTCGATCATGGCAGATAACACCTTCTCCCTTCCTGCTTTGGAGGCAGAGTTATTCTCTTTGATGAGTATCGCGATCCATTACTGTGCCATCAAACGGCTGGATATTTTGGAAACCGAAGAAAATGCCGTGTCCTACAGTTGTTCTGAAATGATACGCTCCGGACTTACCTGGCAGCAGATGGAACAGAGACTTTCCCGTTTGTTTACTGCGCTCATCGAAAGCAGTCTGGATGAAGACGGACAATTTATTGAAAATCTTGTACTTCAGGCAGTAGAACTTATCAACAAAAATTACAGCCAGGAAAATCTGGGGCTTAATACCATAGCAGCACAGCTGCTTCAGACTGTAGACAAACTTGGTGTTGGGTGTTATGCCCAGCACCATTTTTCTTT